>Ga0307517_10005170_pt1 | contig 19797 bp, 10 predicted proteins | sample 23_EM_MG_FD_194515 | JGI IMG/M metagenome (GOLD analysis project Ga0307517, IMG submission 194515) | Populus trichocarpa ectomycorrhiza microbial communities from riparian zone in the Pacific Northwest, United States - 23_EM | ecosystem: Host-associated > Plants > Roots > Unclassified | place... | reverse complement strand
TCAAGGTTAATAAAAAGTGAACTCCAAAATATGTAATTATTAATTCAGCCGGCAGGTGGGTCGACCCGTTGTCAAACTACTCAACTTTGCAACCAACAACCTGGCTGCACATGGCAATTTCTACCTCGAATCTGGTCTTAAGGCTTTTTTTCTTTGTTTCACTGACGATACCGCAGGATGGATTTGCCCAGAGCAGGCAGCCGGATCCCCACTACCGGCTCATCCACGGAGATAACTATGTTCAATCCAAAAATTATTATCTGCTGACCCTCTTCGGGCAGATCCAGGAAGTAAATAAAATGCTGTCCGCAGATCCGGTCTTAAAAACCATCGGAATAAATAAGCTGGACTCATTGCAGTACGCGTTGAAGAATTGTGACCGGGACGGCATCTGCTATACCAGGTGCCTGTACTTCAGCGAACAGGAGATCCGGCAGGTCGGCGAAAGGTTGCAGGCATTGTACCGGCCGGACAACGAGCTGGGCCGGCTGGTGAAAGACCACATGGTCCCTTCCGGCGCTTATTTCTTATTCCAGGACCTGCCTGCCGGTGAGATGCTTGTCAAAGCCTGGACACAGGATGCGGAAGGGGTCAACTACGCCATCGGTGTGTATGCCGACGGTAAAAAGCCCAATTATCCCAACATCGATTCCATCAGCTTTAATATCCACGATCCTCGTGATCCTGGCAAATACCTCCTTAATTATGTAAGCCTGCTGTACAATACGGCCTCCCTGATCGCCATCGAAAATACTTCCCCCAATTCCTTTTTCAACATACCCCTGACGACGGCCTTACGATTTATAGAAATGAACGAACGGGATCAGGCGGCGGATTATGAGCCGATGGACAAAGGGGAGAACAAGGCAGCCTTTGACAGGATACCCGCTATCAAATGGGAGAACTATAAATATTCCCTGATCCTGGTACCCGGCGCCGGACCTGAAGAGCCTTCGGTAGCGCTCAGCGCGGAAGGGATGCTGCGTTGCAGGCTGGCCGCGATCCAGTATCGCAAGGGGCTGGCCCCGTTCATCGTAACCTCGGGTGGCAAGGTACATCCTTATAAGACGAAATATTGCGAAGCCATCGAAATGAAGAAGTTCCTGATCGGAACACTGCATATCCCCGCCCAGGCTATTTTAATAGACCCCCACGCCAGGCATACCACTACCAATATGCGTAACGCCGTTCGCATGATCCACCGCTATGGCATTCCCTTCTACAAAGCGGCGCTTACCTGCACTACCCGCGTGCAGAGTTCCATGATCGAAAAAACACTGATCGCCCGTTGCAAAAAGGAGCTGAATGAAGCGCCCTATAAGAATGGTAAACGCCTGACCGAAACGGAAATGGAGTTCTATCCGCAATTGGAAGCACTGCAGATCAACCCACTGGAACCTATCGACCCTTAACCCTGAAAGCCCCCGGGATCGCCTGCCTGGATGCGCCCCGATTGCCTGCCGATTGCGCCTGAGAAAGAAATAAAATAGAGATACTATGAGATACATTGTTACCGGCATCGCCGTACTGTTATTCGCATTCATTCCCCCGTCCGGTTATGGGCCGGAGATGAAGATCCGGCAGCCCTATACGGTCGATTCACTGGGCGCCTGCCAGGGTGTCTCTTACCAGGATGGAAGGTTCTTCCTCTATGGTGACAGGGAAGTAGGTATGGTCCGGGAATACTCCCTGCAAGGTGACAGTCTGGTCTATATGAATAAGGAGATGAAGCTGACCTTGAATGACACGGATGTGATCAACCATCCCACAGGCTTTGCCTGCCACGGCAATGACCCGTTCTTTATCGGCAACAGCATCCGGCTGAATAAAGAAGGGACCCTGTGGCGTGCGGTGATCTACTGCGTCGATTGGAAAGGACTGCAGGCTACCGGTCATCTCGATGGCAACCTGACGAATACCATTGAAGACGATGCCTGCGTACAGGGCACCAGGCCGGAGTATATCCAATATAAAAACAAATGGTATGTGGCCACTGCGGATTACGGCGGTAAGGGGAATGAGGTCCGGCTCTACGATCCGGCCCTGTTGCGGAAAGCCAGGAAGACCTCGGACAAAGGCGTGTTATATAAAAAATTCACTTGCACTCCCTGGGTCCAGAACCTTTACTGGATAGCAGAAAAGGGGCAGCTGCTACTTATTCAAAATCAAACGGAGGGACGGGGATGGCGTTTCACCTATGTCGATTTGGCCGCTTCCCTTGCGTCAGGCAAACAGGAAGTAGTGAAGGTCGTCGACATCGACAGGACCGATGAACTGGAAGGGTTCACCTTCCTGCCTGGTTACGATAAAGGGATTGCGGTCAGCTCCTCGCGCCGCAATAATGTAAATACGATGAGTATTTCCTGGTAGCATTTTTACTAACTGATCACTGATAAAATCAAAACAAATGCAAGCAAGTACTGTATTACTGGTTATCGCTCTGCTATTCTATTCATCTTCCACCCGGGCGGCGGGAGATCCCGTCGTCCATGAAAAGCGAAGCTTTTTACAGGTGTCCGGCACCGTAACGGATGAGAACGACAAGCCGCTGGAAGGCGTCAATGTCCTGGTAAAAGGCAGCAAAAGAGGCGCCACTACCAATGCCAGGGGTGAATTCAACATCGAGGCGCAGGAGGGCAGCACCCTGGTATTTTCCAGCAGCGGCTATTCCGCGCAGGAACAGGTCGTGTCGAAGTCGACGTTGACGATACGCCTGAAAGAGAACAGCAAAATGCTGGAGGAAGTCTATGTCGGTTACCAGCGTCTGCGCAAAAGCGATATTACGGGAGCCATCTCCAGCGTGAAAGCAAGCGAAATGAACCTGAGCACGCCCACCATCGGACAGTCCCTGGTGGGAAAAGTAGCAGGCGTACAGGTCTCGCAGGTGAGCGGCGCTCCCTATTCCGGCACCAAGATCCGGGTGCGCGGCGTGGGCTCTATCAATGCCAGCTCCGAGCCCCTCTACGTGATAGATGGTTACCCCATCGGTGGCAATATCTCCCAGGGACAGGGCAACGGCGGCAGCGCCACCAACGGGTATAATCCTTCCAGTTCCGGGAACGATATTTTCATCAACCCGGATGATATCGAATCCATCGAGATCCTGAAAGACGCCGCCTCCGCCGCTATTTATGGCTCCCGGGCTTCAGGTGGCGTGGTGCTGATCACGACCAACCGTGGCAAGCCGGGAAAAAGCACCCTGACCTATGATTTTCAACTCAGCAACCAACAGCTGGCGAAAAAGATCAAGCTCCTGGATGCCACCCAGTTCACCGATCTCTTCGTCAACGGCCGGAACACCAACTACAAGGATATCCTTATCTCCAAGGGCGTGGCCTGGAACGATGCCTTTTACTCGGACGACAATGCTACGCGCGTCGTAAAAGCAGGGCAGACGGCCACCGGCTGTTCCGTCTGTATCATTAAAGACCTGTATGATTTTCCCACCCAGACCATCATAAAGCCCAAATACAACACCGACTGGCAGGATGTATTGTACCACAATACCACGGTGCAACGGCATAATATCTCCTTCTCCGGCGGCAGTACGAACACCCGCTATCGTATCAGCGGCGGTTACCTGGATCAACCGGGGATCCTGAACAGCACCTACCAGAAGAGGATCAACCTGCGGGCCAATATCGATGCAGACCTTACCCCAAAATTGAAGGTCTCCTCCAGTGCCTTCGTCACCAATACCGACAACCGGGAAGTACAGGAAGGCCGCTTCAACCAGGGACCCATCCTCGGCGCGGTGGTATACATGCCCATTTTCCCCGCTTTCAATCCCGATGGCAGCCTCGCAACGGCCGACAAAGGCGCGGGCGCTCAGACGGACGGTTATGCATATGCCTTCCAGGGTATCGAGAATCCATTGGCCCTGGCCCAGCGTGTAAAGATCACCCGTAAAGGAACGAGGGCTACTTATACGATGAACAGCACCTATGAGATCATCAAAGACCTGTCCTTTAGAATAAACCTGGGCGGCGAGTCCTATTCGGAGAAATACCAATACTATTATCCCACCAATCTGAGCAGTGGCATCAATCCTCCCGGCTCCTCCCAATCCATCCTGGCGGCCACCGCTGCCGCACAGAGCCTGACTACGCAGGACAGGCTCGCGGAGTTCACCCTGAATTATAAGAAGAGCTTCGGCAAGCACAAATTCGATGTTCTGGGCGGCTATACGGCACAGGAAACCAAGACAGACGTATTGGCCGTGGCTGCCAAGAACTTCACCAACGATAATATTCCCGAAATAACGGCCGGCGGATCCACTCCGGGGGATTTTTCCATGCAGCCCAACACAGGAAAATCCACCACTACCCTGCTGTCTTATTTAGGGCGGGTGATCTATAGCTACAACAGCCGCTATTTCCTGTCGGCTTCCGTTCGCAGTGACGCCAGTTCAAGATTCGGTCCCAGGAACCGATGGGGACAATTCGGAGCGGTAGCTGCCGGATGGACCTTATCCAATGAATCCTTCTATCACGACTGGCTGGGCCGGAATTCCAGCTTAAAGCTGCGCGCCAGCTGGGGTCTGACGGGCAATAACAATATCGGCAACTACCAATACGAACAGGGCATCACCGGGACCGGCGGGGCGGTGATCGGCAATACGGTGTACAACGCGAACTGGGCGGGAGGCATTACGGACCCCTCCCTGGGCTGGGAATCCACCTCCCAATATAATTTCGGATTGGATGCCACCATGCTGAACAACCGCCTGTCCTTTATCGTCAACTATTACCTGAGTAAGTCTTACAACCTGCTCTACAATAAGAACATTTCTTCTTTGTCGGGCTCGGCCTCCATCCTTACTAACCTGCGCAATTCAAATATCCACAACGAAGGGGTAGATCTGCAGGTGGATCTCAAGGCGATCCAGTCGAAAGATTTCAACCTGAATTTCAGCGGCAATATCACGGCTAATAAAAATAAGGTCATTAGCCTGGGCGGCGCCAGCGAGATCCAGATCAATGGAGCGGAAAGAAGCTATATCACCCATATCACAAGGGAAGGCGATCCGGTAGCGTCCTTCTATGGCGTGAAAGTGGCCGGCATGGTGCGGGAAGCCGATATGCCCCGGGTAAATGCCGATCTCGCCGTTTACAAGGCTAATGGAAATAAATTCCCCGCGGGTTATAAGATGCAGGGCTTCCCCATTTCCACTTCTTCGTCGACGCCGCTGAGTCCCGGCGACCTGTATTTTTTCGATAAGAACAAGGACGGGCTGATCACAGACGCCGATAAGGATATTATCGGTTCTCCCTACCCTGACTTTACCTATGGATTCGCGATCAATGCGAGCTACAAGGCTTTCGACTTCAGCACCTCCTTCAACGGATCCCAGGGCAATAAGGTCCTCGATGGCCAGGACTATTATATCAGGAATATGGAAGGGTCCGGCAACCAATATGCCGTCGTAGACCAGCGTTACCGGAGCGAACAGCGTCCCGGCAATGGTCATGAATACAGGTCTTCGCGCGGTGGGTCCCAGAGTAACAGTACGCGCCTGTCCGACTATTACCTGCAGAGCGGTTCCTTCTTCCGGTGTACGAATATCACTTTGGGCGCCAATCTTGCCGGGCTGATCGATACCAAAAAGATAGGTATCAGCGGCCTGCGGTTCTATGTGTCCGTGGACAACGTTTTCACCGTTACCAAATACCTGGGCTACAATCCTGAAGTTGACTTTAACAACGGGTCCAACCTGACGCCGGGCGTCGATTACGGAAAATATCCGCTGGTGCGTTCTTTCAACACAGGTATAAAGGTCCAGTTCTAACAATGCGTCACTCTAAAAAAATTATGTATGCGTAGTAATATATCAACGATCTTCCTCTTTCTTTTGCTGACGGGGCTTGGCGGCTGCAACAAATCATTCGTAGAGCAGACGAACCCCAATGGCGTATCGGTGGATAATGGCTATAAGACCGAGGCCGATATCGCGGCCGGCGTCTATAGCGTTTACCAGGCTTTAAGGTCCACGAATTGCGTCGGGGAAGGCGCACAGTTATGGACAGACGACCGTGCCGATGATGTCAATACCACCGATAATCAATCCAATAATGGCGAGCCCTTTCAATTTTCGGCTTTTTCGCTGGTGCCCAGCAACAGTTATCTGCTGGCTCACTGGTCGGCCCTTTACACGCCTATTTCCCGGGCCAATCTTATCTTGTCCCTTATCGATAAGATAGCCTTCGCCAGCGACGCGACCAAAGCGCAATACAAGGGGGAGCTCAAGTTCGTCAGGGCCTTCATGTATTTCAACCTGGTAAGGGAATTCGGGGATGTACCGTTAGTGACGGACAGACTGTCGACGCCCGCACAGGCCACGGCCCTCACGGCAAGGGTAAAAAGAGAGGAGATCTATGCCCAGATCGTGGCGGACCTGAAAGATGCCCTGGGCAGTGGTCTGCCGGTAGTACAGCCTGCAGCGGGTAAAGGACGGGTATCCCTGCAAGCCGCCAATGCGCTGCTGGGTCAGGTATATCTGACCATGGGCACAACCCTGGACGCCGGTAAGCCGGATAATCTGAATAACGCGAAGACCTATTTGCTGGCGGCTTATAACCAGAAAACATTTACGAACCTGTCGGATATCCCCTTCGCCGATGTATTCGACGTAAATAAGAAATCCACCAACCCGGAGATCATCTGGCAGATCGTCTACAAGCAGGGCGATGCCAATTATTCTTCCGCCCTGGCAAAGAACAACCAGGCGAAAGGACAGACGATCAATTCACAGTTTGTTTCGCAAGGCGCCGGCGGCTTGTTCACGAAGGACCTGTTGAATGATTTTGAAACGGGCGATCTGCGCACGGACTCTTCCGTTAAATATGCACCGGCTACCGCTGCCTGGTTTATCACTAAATTCAGGGATGCCAGCGCCACCGCGGGAACCCTTGGCTATGGCGGGAATGACTGGATCCTGATCCGGTATGCGGATATCATTTTAAACCTGGCGGAAGTACATATGCTGCTGAATGATAATGCCACCGCCATCTCCTATCTGGACATGGTCCGCGCCAGGGCAAAAAGGCCGGACTATGCCACCATGATGACCGATGCGGGGTATGCGGCAAAATATCCAACGCTGAAACTGGCTATTTTGCATGAGCGAAGGGTCGAACTCGCCTTCGAACACCATCGCTGGCATGACCTGGTCCGGTTCTTCACCCCTTCGGAGCTGGTCGATTTCTTTAAGGCGAAGAGCCAGGCGGATTTCGATAACTCGCCGCTCTCCAACATTACCACGAAGGACTATTATTTTCCGATCCCCCTGACGGAGCACAAGCTGGATCCCCAGAAAATGTATCAGAACCCGGGATATTGATCACCCGAAAAATAAGCATTGACAGATTCCTGGTCAGCCTCTGGCCAGGAATTTTTTTTACATGGACATGATAATTTATAGCCTGGATCTCGTAATGATTTCTTAATATCCCACCATTGAATCCTTAATAACTTGCAGCGAAAATAACTGTAAGATGGATATTTATTTTGCTCCGGGATCAGGGTCAGGTCATAAGGCCTGTTTCGCGCGACTTTTTTCTTATATCCTGTTGCTGACCATGCTCGCGGTTGGTATCAGCCCGGCTGCATCAGCCCAGTCAACGCACAGCAATCCCTGGGCGCCCACGGAGATCGGCCCGCTGCCCCCCATTCCAAGTCTCACTAACGGAGTATGGTTAAAAGGCGAATTGCATATGCATTCCCGGCATAGCAAAGAGTCATCGAATAATCCCATCGCAAAGATCATTGCGTTTTGTCAATCTACCGGCATAGACTTTCTCTGCATCACCGACCACGACAACCATGTAAATGGGGATGTGGCGAATAACACCTGGGCGGACCCCGAATTCAAGTCCGACTCTGTCCTGTTGTTATACGGCGGGGAATGGACGACGACCCGTGGCCACGGCAATGCCTTTTCGGCAAGGCCTTATGATCACCAGCGGTTATATGACGTCCGGGATCAGCGCGACGTAGTGGTCGGGGCCGTGAAGAAGGAACTGGGCATTCATCTGTCCGCCAACCATCCGAGCGGGAAAGATCATTTCGGCTACTCCTATGACATGATCAACTCGATCGAAGTATGGAATTCTGCGATCTGGTCCAAAAACGCGAATGCGATCATGATCTGGGACGATATGCTTTCCTCGGGTCGGAAACTCACCGGCAGAGGCGGCAGCGACGCGCACCATGGCGTTCCGGAAACGCCCGATAAGGCAACGAAGAACAGTTACCAGGCGAAGGCCAACTATGCCGGAACCCCGACGACCTGGGTATATGCCACTGCGCGAACCTCACAGGCGGTCATCGATGCCCTCACCAACGGGCGGGTCTGCGTCACTTCCAACCCCTATGCACCCCGGGTCGAATTCTATGCCGACCTCGACCAGGACGGAAAGATGGATATGATGATGGGGGATAACGCCAGGGCGACAGGCAAGTCCGTGAAGTTCCGTGTCCAGCTAACAGGAAATACCGTTGCGGGAGCATCCTATACCGTCAATGTCGTCAAGAATGGCAATCCCTTCGGCAGCTTCCAGGCTACCGGCAAAACACCCATGGCCGAGTTCACCGATACTCCCGCGATCATCGGCCGGACCTACTATCGCGTGACGGTCGAGGGCCCTCCTACTCCCTATCCGCAGGTGCCGGAATCGATGGCCCTGAGCGGGAACATGGTGGGATTGTCCAACCCCATCTGCTTCAATTTCGATCCTAATTTTTAAGCAGGACGCAGCAAGGCTCAATAAAGGGGGAAAATGTACGTTGTTGATTTATGTATAAACAGGTATCCCTGAGTGCGGTATTAGTAATCCTCGTCTCCTGCGGGCAAACTACCAGCCATACGTCGCCCCCAGGTAAGGCCGATTCATCTAAGCAACCTTCGAGGGTTATTGACAGCACGGTAAAAATATTACTGGCGGACACGGCCCTGTTTATTCCTAAAGGCTATTCTATCCTAGATACTGCCACCGGCGACCTCAATCGCGATCCCTATCCTGATATGATCATGGTCCTTAAAAAAGGCGGCGAGGACACCTCCTCCGACGTAACGGAACATCCCGAGAAAAGACCGCTGCTTATTCTTATCACGCAGCCAGACGGCCATCTTAAACTGGCTGCAAAGAGCGATAATGCTGTTTATTGTATCGATTGCGGAGGCATGATGGGCGACCCATTTACGCAGATCGTCATTAAGAATGGATATTTCTCCGTTGAGCATTATGGGGGCAGTTCCTGGCGGTGGTCAAGGACAACCACCTTTCACTATTCCTCTGCAGATAGCTGCTGGTATCTACATAAAGATGTGAGCGAAAGTTTCAATGCATCCCAACCGGAAAAGATTGATAGGAAGATTTCCACCCCAAAAAACTTTGGAAAGGTCCCCTTCGATAAGTTTGATATTTATAAAGAGAACTGACGCGGGTATATGCCGTTGCGTGCATTAACCTGTCAATGTTTCTATATAAACTGCAATTAGGAAAGAAATAGTCCTTATATTTGCTGCAATTGCGAATTATATCGGCTATGAAGAAGACAAAACTCGGAGAGTTCGAAGAATTGGTATTGCTGACCGTAGCAGCTTTGCAGGCGGAGGCCTATGGAGTGGAGATCAAGCGGGAACTGGAAAAGCGGCTGAAGGAAAGGCTCAGCGTGGGGTCGATACAGTCGGCCCTTAAACGCATGGAGCAGAAAGGATTTCTGACCTCCGAATTCGGCGAAGCGACGCTGAAGCGGGGAGGAAAGCGGAAGCGGATTTATACGATCACGCTTCATGGGAGCAGGATATTGGCCGAGATGAAGGACATCCGCGCGGGCCTCTGGAAGGCCATCCCTCAATTTGCCAACCTGAGAATGATATGAGGCGCCCCGACGATATCCGGCCGCCCAAATGGCCTCTGCGATTCCTTCGCCTTTTTGTAAAAAAGGAATATCTCGAAGAGATCGAGGGGGATATGGAGGAGCTTTTCCAGGAGAACGCCGCGCAGGGATCGTACCGGCGGGCGAGGCGGCAATATAGTTGGGAAATACTCAGACTGCTCCGGCCCATTTTAATAAAAAAGCGGGGTGAACTGCAGCCGGTACATTCCACGGGGATGTATAAAAACTATTTCAAAACTTCGGTCAGGGGGATGCTGAAAAACCCTTTTACTTCTTTTATTAATCTTTTTGGATTAGCGGTAGCCATCGGGTTCTGTATCCTGGTATATGGTTTTGCCCGGTGGACCTATGGGATGGATCAATTCCACAAGAATAAGCAGGAAGTATACCTGGCTACTTTTTTTGCAAAGAGAGATGGCACTTATCAGCAATTCGGACGGACGCCAGGACCGCTGGGTCTGTCGCTGAAAAAAGATTTTGGCCAGATCAGGCGGATTTGCCGGGTCGAAGACCGGGCGGTCGTTGTAAAATCCCAGGACAAGGTATTTAATGAACAGGTCCGTTACACGGACCCTGCCTTTTTGGAAATGTTCAGCTTCCCGTTGAAATGGGGGACGCCGAAGGCGCTGGACGGTTTGGACAACATTATCCTTAGTGAAGCCCTATCCATCAAGTATTTTGGAAAGGAAAATCCCCTTGGCCGTCAGCTACTGGTGAAGTTCGATAAGGATAGGAGCAAATCCTATACGGTCGGCGGGGTGGCGGCGACCTTTCCCGAAGCCCGGACCTTCGACTTCGATCTGCTGCTCAACTTCGAAAATTTACGGATGGCCGATCCGGGCTATCACCCTACTGACTGGAATACCAATCTAACGGCTACCCTGATCCAGGTCGATCATCCGGCCGATGTAGATCTTATTCAACGGGGAATGGGCAACTATATCCAGGCACACAATGCCGTGGCGCCTGTAGACTGGGCCATTTCTTCCTTTGCCTTTGAACCCCTGGCCACCCTTAACAGAAAAGCGGATTCTATACGGGGATGTATTTCGAACGGGTCGGAGGCGAATTATAAAAGCGTCGTTTTCCTCATCGTTCTCGGAATATTTATGCTGGTCCTGGCCTGCTTCAATTATATCAACATCGCGATCGTCACGGCGACAAAAAGGCTCAAGGAGATAGGGCTGCGCAAATCCATGGGGGCTACACGGGGCACCGTTGTCGCGCAGTTCCTGTATGAAAATGGCGTCACCACGATGCTGGCCTTGGTGTTGGGACTTATTTTCGGCGCCTATGTGATCATTCCCTGGTTCGAGACGATCAATCATTTCAGCATGGGCTTCCGGCTGGCAGATCCGGTCCTCTGGGTATACCTTCCCGCTATCCTGTTGGTGACCGCCGTCGCATCGGGTCTGTATCCTTCGCTGTACATCTCGAAGTTCCAGGTGGTCGGGATCCTGAAGGGGTCCGTCCGGTTCGGGAAGAAAAATCCTCTGACAAAAGTATTCCTGGTCCTTCAATTAATATTGGCCTGCATCTTTGTCACCGGGGCGGTGATGTTCAGCCAGAACACCGCCTACCTGACCCACCGGAGCTGGGGATACAACGAACACCAGGCGCTGTATGTCAACCTGCCCGATGCTGCCGCCTACGAAAAGCTGGAGGCCTTGTTATCCCGTGACCCCGATGTCGTCTCTATTTCGGGATCCGTCGAACACCTGGGAAGGAGCCATGTTACCGCCATCGTTCGCACCCCCAGCCATCCCTTCGAAGTGGATCAGTTATCTGTGGATGCCCGCTATTTTAAGACGATGGGATTACAGCTGGCCGCCGGTCGGGTCTTTGCCGATCACTCCGAAGAGGATGAAAGGACGATCGTAGTCAATAATCTGCTGGTCCAAAACCTTGCCTTAAAAGACCCTGTCGGGCAGATGGTCCGCATCGACAGCATCCAATATCGGATCATCGGGGTCCTGAACGATTTTTATAGCCACAGTTTTTATACCAAAATGAGGCCCACTATCTTCCGGGTGGCGGATAAGGACCAATACCGGTATCTCTCGTTGCAGGTGCGGCCGGGATCAGAACACAAGACCTATAAAACAGTACAAGCCCGGTGGGCGGAGCTCTACCCGGAGGCTCCTTTTAGCGGCGGGTTCCAGGAAGACGTATGGGGAACGTACTATGAGGAATTAGGCGTACATGCGACGGTCTGGCGGGTGATCGCCTTTATGGCCATCCTGCTGGTAAGCCTTGGGTTGTATGGTCTGGTGAAGCTCAATATTGCCGCGAGGGTCCGGGAGTTCAGCATCCGTAAGGTATTGGGAGCAGGCTTTCGGAATATCGCGGACAATATTATGAGACAATATATCCTTTTACTGATCATTGCGCTGGCCCTGGGCATTCCGTTGAGTTATACCATGGGTAAGATGGTCCTGGAATTCGCCTATGTTTATCATATGCCGATCAGTTTTTCCAGTGTCGTTCTGGCCGTGAGTATCCTCATCCTTATTGTGTTGATCACCCTGTCCACCCAGATCAGGAAGGTATTGCGGGCCAACCCGGTAGAGGGGTTGAAGGCGGAGTAAAGTGGCATGGTTTGCTAGTTGTAACCGGACATTTAAGTGTGCGTAAATGAACAGGTGAAATGCAGGACTGCCACTAAAAGCATTGCTACTCAAGTCCTTGCTATATGGCATGCCCATTGTAATCCCTCCGGTATCAAAACCTTCTCATGCAAACCGTCCATCGCCAAAAAGCCGACAGCCGTATTTTTGCAATTTTATTTACATTTTTCCTGGTTGCCTGTTCGGGTAAGCATAGCTCTTGGGAATCGACACTTTTAAAACAGCAAACAGCCCTCGGTTCAGAACCTAAGCTTGACAGCCTTGTTGTAGCCTTTATGGTAAAATACCATCTCCCGGGCATTTCCGTTGCGATAGAAAAAGAGGGAAAACTCCTCTACGCAAAAGGATATGGCTACGCAGATAAAGCGAAAAAACAGGAAGTAACTACGGAAAGTTTATTCCGGGTAGGCGACATCTCGTCCACGATTACTTCAATAGCTATTATGAAACTGATAGCAGCAGGCAAGTTGTCGATTACCTCGAAAATCTTTGGGGATAGCGGAGTTTTGAAAAATGATTACGGCAAGCTCCCCTATTCGAAATATATTACAGAGATTACCATAGATGATTTGCTTCATCATACTTCTGGTGGCTGGGCGGATGGCGATGACCCTATTTATATACCAGCGTTCAGGAGTGCTTCTATAGACAGGACAAAGCTCTTAAGTGCTACGCTCGATAATGTTCCCCTGAAGTCGCCACCGGGCAAGTCATTCGCCTATTCCCGGTTCGGTTATTTTATTCTGGGCATGGTCATTGAGAAGGTCAGCGGACAGTCTTATTCGGGTTTTGTGATACAAGATGTCCTTCGTCCGATGGGAGCAGGCGCCATGTGCATCACCAACGACAGCGAGTCTGACAAGAAGAAGAACGAGGTCATTTGTTATAAAGAAGATACCAAGATTCCTTTTTCTGATGACGAATTGGACGATGACTTTTTTTTGTCAAGGGCGGCTGCCTGCGGTGGTTGGCTGGCATCTGCAAAAGATCTGGTAAAGGTGATAGCAAAGGATAACCTCGATAGCAATACAACGAAGATAATGTTTACTCCTTCAAAATTGAATGCACACTACGCCTGCGGTTGGTGGTCCAATAGTGATTTCAAAAATTGGTACTGTATATCTGAAATACCGGGTGCAACTGCTGAGTTCGTGCGGGCCGGCAATGGATACAGTTGGGTGCTGTTGATCAATACCTACCGTCCTGTAGACAATAGTTATCTGTCCGATATGGATAACCTGGTTTGGAAAGTTACGGGAGACAGTCTTTATAAATGGAAGACACAGGGTTAAATACAAATTTTTTAGAACCCCCAGCCTCGCAGGAGTTTATAAACATTATCCGTTTTCAACAGGCCGCTCGTGAACCAATCGGGATGGAGGTTTGCGGATCCGCCGAAGAGTACCTCCAACTGATCGAATTTTCCGACTATATCTTTGACTCCCGCCTGAACCAGGCTGGAAGCCGCAGAATAGTTGGGATCCAACTGGAACAGTAGTTGTGACTTGCCAAAGGTCATCGTCAGTGGACCGACCGCAATATTGTACTTTGAGAACAGGGCTTTTTGAGCCGACCAATTGGAAGCAAGCGATTTGCCAAAACTGGTCACGGTGTTCAAGGCAGCACGTTCGATCTGCGAATTCTTCACGAGGGGTCCCAGTAATTCCATTTCCCCCAGTATCGCGCCGCCGAGGGCGCCTTTCCCGATCATATCCATGCTAAGCTCGCCCGGATAATTCCCCTTTGTATTAAACTTCGAAACCCAGGAGCTCGCTACCGACAGGATGCCTTTGGTTGCTCCTTTCAGTGCGGCATTTACTATCTTATCGTAGGTCCCGGCCGTTGCAGGCAAGGGGAATATGGAACCGCCGGCAGTGGATATACCCGAGGAGATGCCTGCTTGCATCGCTGTCATAAAGATATCCTGACCATCTTTCACTCCGGCGACCTTTGCATTACCCACAGCCTTAAGGATACTCTCCATTTCCGGCCCCAGATAAAGACCGAGTTCGCCGCTCACTGCACCAACCGCAAAATATTCCAGGCCCTGCCCGACATTATGCACATTTCCCGACAAAAGCTGCTTGCCGAGATTGATAATACCATCCGCAACCGCAACGACGATATCATCGACGACGAAAACCTTGCCATCCGGATCCTTTCCGTTAGGCCAGTTGTTGGCCATCCCGGTATAGGGGCTTGAAAACTGCGACGCCGGATCCTGGCTGTGCCAGACCCCAAGCTGCTGATCATAATACCGGGCATGAAAATCGTATTGCTCCAACCCCGTCCCATCGCTGAACTCCTGGTTTTGCATCTCATTACCCTGGTAATGGTAGAAGTCCTGCAATTTATTCCAGGCCCTGTCACTGATCCCGGCCATGGCGAGCCCGGCGGGATAGTAATGTGTCTCCTCGAGGATCGGCCCTCGGTTGTCGACCACTTGCAGATTGTCGAAAAAGACATCGATATCGCTTTCATTACTACAGTAGACGTACAAATATCCATTGGCCGCCATCGTCTGGTTCATGATATTATGCGATTTTACCGCATCGTTTGTACTGCTTACCAGGTCCGTATTTATGCTTATCGGCACGAACTGGTCATTGAACAGGATCCAGTTGATCGCCGCCTTTGGAGCGACGGTAGGATTGGGCTGGTTCGGCGTCGTATTCAAGTCAGTTATTAAGGGAGCCGTGGTCGCTCCGGCGGCGTTCAGGGCTGCCCCGGTTACGGCATGGCCGCCAAAACCGGATGTTGTTCCGGCAAAAGCATTTATAAAGGTGCTTAACGCAGAAGTGATGGAGAAGGGGTGAGGGGTTGCCCCCGTACCATGCCAGAAGCTCTTTCCGAGTATCGATATCTGGTCGCCCGCCATGACCTTCAGCGTGATACCCAACCCGGTCTTGTCTCCCGTCGAGCCATTCAGGCGATAGACCTGTGTGCTGTTTGCCCCCGTATTGCTATAAGGGTCATTGTTGGGCTGACCTGAGTTATTGTTCGGATAGGTGGCGCCGGTGACGCCTCCGATCCAGGTTAATGAACCGGCAGACACGAGGTCAGCCGGGTTTATCGTATAATAGAGACTTTCCACTGACAGGGCGGTGCCACCGCCAAAGGATGCATTTTCCAGGGTCGCCGCGGGATAGACATCATTTTGGTGCTGATCGGTAAGGACCATCCTCACATTCCCGCGTGAATCCCGGAGGAAATAGTCGAAGACATAGGCGGCCGGGGCTGTGCCGAGCGCCGGTATAAAGCGCACTCTCCCTTCTTCATGACCGATGAATTGAAGGACATCGGTATAATCCGGATTATTGGGGTCCGCAGGCGAGGTGGCCCGGCTCTTATAAACGATACCGTCATAGTAGCTGGTCGTGGTCGTTATCGTTTTACCGGCGACGCTGTTATCGGTAACGATCTTTTTCAGCCGGCTGCCAAGTCCGTCGTATTGGTATTGAATGCTGCCCTCGCCTGTGACGGTGAACTGCTGCGGCTGATTAAGATAGTTATACGTAATGGCGCTTACCGATCGGTTGACGTCCTTGCTGATATTGCCGTTGTTGTCATAAGTACCATAGTCACTACTGGCGCCCGGGGTTTTGGCCCCCGCATAATGCAGATCGCCAAGCAGAGATTGAGGATGAGCGCCATTGTAGGGGCTATTATCGACAATATTCATCAGCTTGTCACTTGTATTGTTGTTCGCATACGAATAGACCAGATTATCGATCGCCTGTGAGCCGCCGGGTATCCAGCCATTTTGATTCATTTGCATGATATTCCCGTTGTCGTCGTATTGCGTGATACTGGCGCTGAAATCCAACCCGGCAGTTTTGTTAAAGGTATTGCTTGTCAGCTGGTTAAAATCCGCTGCTGCCAATCTGCCCGACCGGTCATAGGTATAGTCGTATTTTCTGATCTGGTTGTCTCCCTTGCTTTTCCAGACCTCGCCCGCCAAATTGCCGTTGAAGGAGGACAGGCCGAAAGACCCGATGGCCGACCCTCCGGCGGGGGGTGTGATGGATGACTGATCGTATCCCAGGTCGAACCCGAAATAATTGGCGGTCGAAGTAGTGGATGTGGCAAATGCCCGGTTAGCGCCTAACAGCCACCCCCGGACATTGTAATCATATTGCAGCGTTTCGATGTTGTTTCCCAGCACGGTCTTCTGCAATTGTCCTAGAGCATTATAGGTATTATTACAGATGATGGACGAGGTATTGACGGCACTGCCGTTGATCGTGCTGTTCACGATCTTGATGTCCTGCTGCAGCCTGCTCATTGCATCATAAACGTAGGTCGTGAAGACCAGGTGCGTCTGAGAGTTTGTCCCTGCCTTACTGTGCGAGAGGAAAGCGCGTAAGACCTGGCCGCTCCAGCTGTATTGATTGGTGGCAATATCTTTTCCTCCCGAGATGTTAATGCTTTGAGCCTGTATCAGTCTTCCTTTGTCGTCATAGAAATTGACGGTCGGCAGGTATTGTGCGCCACCGCTGCCCAGCACTTCCGTTTTGGTGGCGGTTACCAGGCCTTGCGTCATCAGGGTCTGGGTGATGGGTTGGGCATACGTAGGCGTGGTATTGTAGGAGGTAGTGAAGGCGATCGTATTCCCCGTCCCGTTGGTACCGGCCTCCATCGTTTGCGGGAGTGCAACGGGTGTATTGGAGTAATCGTCATAATAGGTTTGGCTCAAAAGTTCGGGGCTGCTGTAATTGGCGAGCACGGGCCATGCGGAGACGCCTGCGCTGTTGTTTGAACGTACGCTCGCATTCGTTACATGATAAATAAGGTCATTGTAAAAGCTCGGGTCGGTGATCAGGCCCTTGACAACCGCCCTGTCCAGATTGTCATATTGGATATACTCCCATTGCTTATTGCCCCGCAGATTGCCATCCTGTTGCAGGACGAGCCTGTTCCGTTGATCGTAGATCATCCAGACCTCGCCCTGGGCGCCGGTAGGCGTACCGGGGGTCTTTTTAACGATCATATTCCCGATCAGATCATATTCGTAACGATAGCATAGTTCGTCTGCCTGCAATTGGCTGATGACCCAGGAACCGGCAGCAACCATCCCGGTCACGACGTCCGGTGTGATGATAAACCGAAGCCTGGCATAATCATCATAAACATAGTAGGTACTCAGCCATCCGGTATAACCCGGGCCTACAGTAGCGGCTGCCTGCACCTTTTTCAGGATCAGCTGGCCGTATCGATCCGTGAACTCAATGGTTTGATTGCCCTGCTCATCGGTCGTGACGGTCTTGCGGAGTGCACCTGCACCATAATAGCCGCCGAAGGTGGGGATGATATTTTGTTGGGGAGTGGTCATGACCCAGGCTGGAATATTCCATTTGGCGACATTATCGCTTCCGTCATAGATCAGGTTTTGCTGCCGCACGTTGTGCTGAGTGGTGGACTGGCTTCCCACCCAGTTTACACCCGGCGCATAGGTATTGAGCGCCCTGTTCAGCGGCGATGCTTCGAAACTGGTTTGTCGATAGGCCCAGTTCAGATTGGCGCCGGCGCCGGTATTCGTTTCGCCGGACTGTCCGCTCAGTTGGGAATTGTAAAAAGCGATCTGCTGCTGGAAGCCATCCAGCTTCAGGTTCCCGTCCGCGGTTAGATCACCGGCCGTCGCGACATTGGATGCAAAAGGCAGATATTGGTAGATCTCCTTGCCGGTAGTTGGGTCATAATAGTTCTGGGTCACGATATCGAGTGGCGGGTTCGGCGAGATGGCCGGGCTGGCCTGCATGGCCACCGTCTGGATCGGCCGGCCAAGACCATCGTAGTATTGGGTCACTTGTTTTACGTCCGCGAGCGATCGCGTGATCAGGTGCGAGGCGGTTGGATCCGGCGCCGTGGCGGTCCATACACGGGTATAGTTCACCCTTTGCGTGGTTGGAATGACGGGTAGATTGGTGTTCTGGGCGTTCAGCCTGCCGGAAAGGAACAAGATCAGACAGGCTGCGATCTTTTTTATCATGATGGGATAAGTTTTGGATTAGTATTGAATGGAAAAACTGCCTCCTCCCGGCCCCGTCGGCACAAGCGAGGCAAACCAGGATACCGTGCCGGAAAGGGGCATGACAAAGGTGAAGGAAAGCGTGCCGTTGGTAACGGAAGTCGGTCCATTGGACGGCGCCCCGTTGATCATCACATTCAATCCGCAGGGTGCGCCCGGCGAGCCGGCGGCATGCATGGTGACGGTGATCACATATCCCGGAGCGCCACTGATAGTGCCCTGTCCTGTCGTCGGGCCTCCGCTGCTGTAACCCGGTATGCCCGTCAATACAAGCCCGTTGCTGCCGGTGGAAGGAAGGATCTGGTATTTATAATCATATTGTTTCAGGATATTTCCATCCTGGTCAAGGATCGTTTGCAGCCTGTTCAGCCCGTCATACTGGCTGAACACCGATCTGCCGCTCGGATCGGTCTCCGAAGTCTTTCCCACCAAAGGATTATAGGTGCTGGTGGTCATGAGAGCATCCCTGGGAAATACGCGCACATCGTCGATCTGGCCGGTAAGGATAATGGTCCCTGTGAACGCCCGTTGGTTGAATACCCAGGCGGTGCCATTATAGCTCCAATATTGGAGAAGATAGCTCCTTCCATTGGGCACCGTGAAGGGAATCGTATAGGAGCCGCTAAAGCTCCTGTTCCCGGTATGCGCGCTGGTCGTCACATTTCCCACGGTCTCTTCGAATCCCTGGTAGAAAAATTCATTGCTCGCGGCATTGGACACCATCGCTACAGGCAGCGAGGCATTATAAAGGTACTGGGCCGAGACGGATTTATCCCCCAGGCCATTCGATGACAGCAGGTCGGAGGACGCCACATCAAAGTTGTAAAATGCCTGCCGGGTAATGGTGGAGGTGGTATTTACTGGGTCGCTCGCATAAGTAGTACGGGAGGCCGGGTATTGATGAGTGACGGACCCGCCCGAAAAATCGGCATAGGTATTATGCACTTCTGTTTTTGTATTATTCCGGCTATCGATGGAATGAATGATGGCGCCCGTATAATTGCCGGCGACCAGGTGGACGACCGGGGTGATCTCAGCGGTGGTCAACAGGGGGATCACGGGATTTGGCGAAGTATTCGCAACGTCGTCGGCATGATAATAGGTTTGGATATGGTTTTGTCCCTTGGAGTCGATGGTCGTTATTTGGTATACCTGCCTGTTGTTCGACGGATCGTAGGTGAAATTGGTGGTGGTGACCATCGGCGTACCCGACGGGCTCGCCTGGTCATAGTCCGTCCGCAC
>Ga0307517_10005169_pt1 | contig 19802 bp, 9 predicted proteins | sample 23_EM_MG_FD_194515 | JGI IMG/M metagenome (GOLD analysis project Ga0307517, IMG submission 194515) | Populus trichocarpa ectomycorrhiza microbial communities from riparian zone in the Pacific Northwest, United States - 23_EM | ecosystem: Host-associated > Plants > Roots > Unclassified | place... | reverse complement strand
AAGGTTTTTGCGTCCTTGCAACCAAGAAAAGAGCTTAGCCTTGCATAACTATTGAACAACTACTTCTAAAGATTGAAGAGAACATGATTTTTGGGTTTGTAGAGGAGAGAATTTGTGTTTATTCTTTGCTGGCTGCTGCCTCCTTCTGCTCTCCCTCTTTTCTGCTGGCTGCCAGCCCCTTCTCTCTTTCTTTTTATATGCTAAGAAACCCTAGTTTCTATTTTACAAAATAGTCCTTCCTTAAGTTGACAGTTTACATTTAAGTACTTCAATAACTATTTTCCCTAAAAAGGAGAAATAGCCTTGCATGAAATCTTCAAGCTCTGACTTGGAGGAGCTAAATTGCTGATATAAAAACTTGGATGTCGGTTTAGATGCTTCGGAATGTAATTTGGACTTGTTTCTTCACGAAACCTGTTTGGTGGCAGAATTCAGTTGTCATCTTTGAAACATCATATCTCCCTCATATGACATGTTTTTTTGCAGAAATTTGGAGCGTTGATAGGTATTTGAGCTAGAAATCCAAAACAATTGAGTTTGCATCAATTGGACTTCTGTAGCTCCAGATATTAAATTTGAAATGGCCAAAGGTCAACACTGTCAGAATGCGAGATTTGACTTTGCAGGATGTGATTTCCATGATCTTTCTCTTTTTACTTTTCTTGCATTAAATTTCCAGAAAGCTATGGATGTTAGCTTTTTAGTGCCACTGGAATCACTTTATTTTGATCTCTAGAACTCACGCTCTGCACAAAACATCGACTGAACGTCAAATCTGCCAATTACCTCCAATTACTCCTTTTTTCATCTTTCATCCAAAAGTGCCTTCAAAATATAAAACAAAAAATATCAAGGTATTTTATATATAAAACATGGACAAAACATTAGGTAGATGTGGGTGAAACTATCGAATAATATAGTTACATCAGTTCATAACTTCAAATTATATTATAAAAAAACTTATTTAATTCATTCATTTTAATATTTTCAATTTAAAACAAATAAGGTTCATGAAGATATTGTATGTAACAAACATGTTTACTTAATTTTAGTGATAAAAAGCTATTAAGAATGAATAACAAAATTAGGGATGAAGAACAAAAATTATTTTTTAAAATTAACCACAACCATAATATTTCTTGTTCGAGTGATCCCTTAGCACTCTAATTGACTGCCCATAGTATTTTTGAAAAAAAATGATTTTTATTTCATTTTTTCTTTACTTTAAATTATTTTTTTGGTATTTTCAGATCATTTTGATGTGCTGATCTCAAAAATAATTTTTAAAAAATATAAAAATATATTATTTTAATACATTTTCGAGCAAAAAATACTTTGAAAAATAATTGCCACCACACTTTCAAACACCTTTTACATCCAACAATTGGAGTTATGAAATGTAAAAGCTCTATGGCAACAAGGCATACTAAATTAAAGAGGCATTTATAGAGTGATCACAAAATACAAAAAGTCTAACATTAGTCCAAAAGAAATCAAAATCTAGGGCTTTGTAAAGAAACAAAGTTTCCATTAATTTGGAATTGGATGCTCTCTTCTTCTCCAATAGCATCGCCTCTTGTACCTTACCCTGACACTTGTACTCTCACTTTGGTAATCTTTTTCACCCACCACTCTATTTGTTTCCCTCAAAATGCAAGAAAATCAAAAGTTAAAATCACCCCGATCTTAACATTGATTTATTGTAGGTATATTTTTTTAATTTAGTTATTTTTTGACGTTTTTCAGGTGGCTCGTGTTTCTGCTTTCTCTTTGGGTCTTCTCTACAAACTCAATCAAATCTCTCAGATCAGTTTGCACCATGTGTTTGAGAAAGACTGTTGATTTGTTGATGCAGGAGGGGAGATGAGGTTATTTTTGTCAGGAGTTGGTTTTTTTAATGGTAATAAGAAGTAAACTTGGGTTTGTCAAATGAGAAGCAGATTCAAAACTACAAAGATGTTTGTTTAGGTGGTAGAAAATATGGTGCGGTTTTGACCAATATAAATGAGTGTATGGTAATCATTAAAAAATAGATTATGTTATGGGATCCATGTTAAAAATATGGTCTAACAACAGGTTAATTAGAAGCAAGCTTTTAAGATTATTGTGCAAAAAGGAATTGAAGCTTAAAGACAGTTTAATTTTTTGTTGACCAAAATATGCCTTTCTCTTCTCCTCTCTACTCCCATAAGAAACAAGTGAATGATTATTCTCATCATCCATATTTTTCAGCCTCTTCACCAACCGCTTCCTTTCTTGGACAACCTTTGTTCCTATACTGTTTTCTCTTCTTTTTCTTTTTTGTAGCCAAAAACGATTGCAAAACCCATAAAACCTATACCATATTTACACAAACCACCATCCACGACCAAGATCTATAAAAACCACCACCAGATTTGTTTTCCTTGAGTCTTGTAATTCTTTTTCATGTACATGTAAGTGTTTTCAGCAAAAAAATCTAGATAAATTTTGATTTTAATATTTCTTTAATTCCAACTTTGCATGTTCATAAAAATATCAAATCTAACCAGATCTTGTTCATTGTTGAAACTATATCCATATTTGTTATTGCAGGAAGTGTTGATCTACTCTTGTCAATTCCGTTTAGCACTCGTAGTTCTAATCTTCTTCTTTCTTAGTTGTATTACTTATTAGGAGATTGATAACTTTGTTGATTTTGATTTCATAAAGTAAATGGACGAAGGTTTAAAGTGTAGTTTTGATTATTTTGAGTTCAAAAAAATATATGAATTGATGTAGAAAGTTAAGATTTTGTAAATGATGTAGAAAGGAAATAACAAAAACCCCAAATACAAAATTACTCACAAAAATTATTAATACGATTTATATGGTGCAAGAAACTAAAATCAAGTGTTGGATACTATAACATAGGAACCAGACTGATTACCCTAGACACCTTGATTAACCCATTTGTGGCTTTAAACAATCCAAAAATCGGTTAGAAAAACCAAAATAAACCTGAATCCAAAACATTTCTCAAGACTAAATCTACCATATCATGCGATATTGATGGAAAATAACACCCCAATAGAACTATTCTTATTGAATGAAACCATTTGACATCAAAATCAACTATTTTGGGGGTTGAAATCGGTGTCAACTAAAACTTTTTCTCTCTATCATCGAAATGCAACGACTATTTCTCAAATCATATACTAAAAAATAATAAAAATAAAGTTTTATACAAAAATTGAATTTCAAAAAACCTAAGGGACTAAAAAGAAATCATTTTAAAAATTGAAAGACAAAAATGAACTTTTGGCTTCAATTTTGAACCCACCAACTATTTTTAATGCTTTTTTTTCACCTTGGTCCTCCTTCTTTCAATTTTGCCATTGGTTAATAAATAGGAAGCATTTGCCTTTAAATTTTTCAATTTAAGGACTCAATCAAGGAAAAAAAACTTTAGGAATCAAAATGAAAAAAAAATCACCAATCCAATCCATAATGATACATGAGAGAGTGCATAATACATGAATGCACAATTATTTTACCTCACCTCTTAGTTTCTTTGTAATATATGTTAATGATGTTTACCACTTAATAATTTAAAAGTTAAAGAAAATATAACACTAGGACTATTTATTTATAAATCATCATGAAATATTTAAAGGAAGATTACATCCTGTAGTTTAATCGTGTGTGTGTTTCTAATGTAATGAAATTATAAAAACAATTTTGTATTTCATGTCTTTCTTTCATAAAAATTTTGAAAAACCAATATCTTTTCTCGGCATTATGGTTGCTATAAAAATCATTATAAAATATTTTTTATTTACAATAAAATCTATTTCAAGAACATTCAGCTTATTTTGAATGTTCTCAGTTACAGATGAGAACGTTGGAGAGGTAAAGGTTGGTCAAAGTTTGAATATAATAGTTTTGGTATGTTTGTGGTATAATTGCCATTTTGGAAACTAGTGCTAGGAATATCATATATTGATTTTCTAGAAGATTTCGTGTGGTAAGGCATATTTATAACTAAAGGAATCTTAGAAATTCTTCCAAGATTTATTATACTTGATGTAGAAGATTCATCCGAGAACCATTAATTGGTTGATCGTCTATGAAAGGATAGTTAACTTTACCATCACTATACTGGATTTATGTGTTTGAGAATAGTCTTTTGGATTTATTTTTCTATTCTGGTCAATTACTCTCCTATGATATTGAGGTTGGTATTAGTAAATTTATTATGCTAGATAATATGTTTGATGTTTGTGGTGATATCATCATTTGAATTTTTGTAAGGGGCAACATCTATAGTCTGATTGTTATGTGGGATTTCGAGGTTTCTTAAAGGTGGATGTTCAAACTCAATGGAAGTACCACTAGCAAGTTCTCAAATAGGAGTTTTCCTTCTAGATGTTATAGGACATGCATATTTTGCAAATGGATATGCAATGTGATGTTCAGTTATATAGAATAATTCAAACTAGTCAAAAAATAAAATTTAAACTTTATGTAATGTAATGAAATTATAAAAATATTTTTTTATTTCATGTCTTTCATTCATGAAAGTTTTGAAAAGTCAAGATCTTTTCTCAGCATTATGGATGCTATAAAATCATTAATAAAATATTTTTTATTTACAACAAAATCTGCTTCAAGAACATTCAGCTCATTTTAGATGTTCTTAGTTACAGATGAGAACGTTAGAGAGGTTGGAGGAGAAGGTTGGTTAGTGTTTAAATATAATAGTTTGAGTACCTTTATGGTATAATCGACATTTTGGAAACTAGTGCTAGGAATATCAGAGGTCGATTTCTTAAATGAGTTTGTATGGTAAGGCATATTTATAACTGAAGGAATCTAAAAATTCTTCCAAGATTTATTATACTTGATGTAGAAGATTCATCTAAGAACCTAGAGCTGGTTAATGTTCTATGGAAGGATAGTTTAACTTTACCATCACTATACTGAGTTATGTGTTTAAGTTAGATCAATGTTGTCAAAAAAGCGAGTTGACTCTTAAAATCTTATGATTTTACGAGTCAACATGTATCTAACGTGTCAAATCAGATTAAAACTCAAAAACTAGTAAAATTGGTCACACTTGGTCAAACTCGTTCAAACTCGGTAAAATAGGACCGATTTTACGAGTTTGAAAAACATATAAAATTATGCATTCTGGTAAAATGTACCTTAACATTTTCATTGTTTTAAATTTATATCTTGCAAAACTTGTGCAATTTGATAATCAAGAGCTTGATTTTGACTATAATTATTATAATTGTTTTAATGATACAAGTTATTTGTGGATTTCATTTTCGTAAAATTAAAATACCTATTCATTCTTCACAATTTCTTATATAAACTATTAGCATATCAATTGATATATTACTCTGTTTTAGCTGGAAAATATATAAAATAAAAGTCTTGACCCTTAGAGTAATTAATGTTAAATGGTCTATCAAAATTTGAAGGGACTCGTTTATTGTAAATGACGAAGTAAGTGGGTCAATTTGTCCAAGAAGTAGAGGAATCAATGTGAATAAAATAAAGGTGTTTGGACTTTTCTATTGTTTATTTTTATTTTTATTTTAATTGTGTTATATTGTTAATTACTACTTGATTGAAATTGTTAATATATAATTAGTTAAAATATTTTACTTATGATTTTACGATTTGAGTTTATATTGTATATTTCATGTCGTGTCAAAAAAGTGTTTTTCACGACCTTTAATTGAATATTTGGTTGTGGTAGTTGAATAAGCTTAGGTTGGGTGGCACCTTCAAGGATCCATTCTTCTGGTAGGGTAACATCTTTTCATTCTATAGATTTAGGTACAACTGTGTTTTATCTAGAAAGGTTTGTTTGGAGAAATAAGGTTTCATCTTTTTGGAATTGGAATTTATGTTTACTTGAAAAGGCAGAAAACATAGTTTTGTAATAGATCTTAAAGATTAATGGTACAAGGATTGATCCTTCAAACATGTTGTAATTATCAGTTTTTATTTGTAAGATCATACTTTGTAGGATGTTTTTATCTTTAAGGGATATGGTAAGGTTTAGATGACAATTGAAAGAAATAGGGCCACTTTATAAACTGGATTTAATGAAACTGAGTAAAGAATTTTGGAAATTTTGGAATTTAACATCTTTTAGGACAACTAAAATAAATGTGTTTAGTACTTTTTTAGTAAGGGGTTTTATTCCTACCTGTACTAGTTCAATATGAATATATTTATAACTTCTATTTATGTGTTTTTATAAAGATTTTTAGGAAAGAAGTTGGGTTTTGTAAGTTGAGTATCCTTTTCTTCAGTTTTTATTGTAAAATCAATTTTGAAAAGATTGAAAGAAGAAGTTTGATAAATTTGGTTCTTTTGAACCTTTAGAATTTTTTAATTATCAATATTGTTTTGTAAAATCTTCAATTGTAACGTCTTCACTATTTATAACCTTTTAACTTTCATTAGAATAAGAAGTAGAGGAAGCTAAAATAGAAGTTGTCCTACAAAAAAAAGAATCCATGGTTTAAAAGATAACTTAGATAACAAAATATAGGTTATATGGATTTACTGTCCTATCATCACTCATAAATGGGACTTACAACAATCTATAGTATTTATTTATTCGTTTTAGGTTCTCTCTTCTAACCAAGTCTCTAAAATCTTGTGTAACAATACTATCCAAATCCCAATAGGCTCTGATACCAATAGAAAATAAAAACATATATGTTACATTGTTACACCTAAGAATGATCTAAAGATCTGGTCACAGGTTTCCAGTCGATATACTTGATTTTAAAATAGAGCAAAACTATAAAATAAAAATAAAATAAATTTCTGATGTGAATGAAGAGGCAAGTCTAGGAATGACATGATCTTCTAACAAACACAAAGCATACTTAATTTTGCATAAATGTAAATACAAAATAAAAAGAATTTGATATATATATATATATAGAAATGAGATTTAAATTAATCTTATTTAAATTTGTATAGATAACAGTGTATGAGATATAAGTTCTTTGGTTTGGATCCAAAAATATGGATCTGTTTACAGGATATTAGAGAGCTATACAGAAGGTTACAAGAAATTACAAAATGAGAGGTTTTGATAACTTTAGATGAACACTTTTTATTGGTTTTGCCCCTCAAGCTTGGGGAAAGCTTATTTATATAGAGGGGTTTGAGACTAGCTGTAATATCCCACATCGGCGAGTGAGGGAGTGGTAGCTAGCCTTATTAAGAGTGCTGGTTGCCAACTTGTCATACGCGTTTTGGGGCGTCAGGCTTAGAAGTGGGCTCGCGTCACCAGGAACAAAACCGTGAGGGCGGTAAGGCCTAAAGCGGACAATATATAGCAAGGTTGGGTCGAGCTGTTACATTTGGTATCAGAGCCGACCTCACTGGCTGTTTGATTGTGCCGACGGGGTCGTCGGGCTCTTTAAGGGGGGTGGATTGTAATATCCCACATCGACGGGTGAGGGAGTGGTAGCTGGCCTTATTAAGAGTGTTGGTTACCAACTTGTCATACATGTTTTGGGGTGTCAGGCTCAAAAGTGGGCTCGCGTCACCAGGAACAAAACTGTGAGGGCGGTAAGGCCCAAAGCGGACAATATATGGCAAGGTTGAGCCGGGCTGTTACACTAGTTTTTAAAAAATTTCATAAAGCAAATGATTTGCTTTTTAAGAAGTTAAAAAAGTCGTCTGCTTATTGTTTGTCATCCTTTACAAGTGGGGGTCAACTTTTAAAAGTCACATGTTGTTGTTTGTCATCCTTTCCAAGTAGGGAGGGTCAGCATTTTGAAAAGTTAAATTGGAATTTGACTAGTTTAACCACTTATGTCGATAGGTAAGAGTTGGGCCAGTAAGATTTAAGAATGGGCCAAAATATTTATGGGCCTAGAAAAATACTTTTTTTTTCTTTTTACAATAAGTGCATATTATTTTTGTACAGGAGAAAAAATTCCATAACAATCATTTTCATTGTCATCAACTAGGCCAACAATGAAACCTGAAGATGAAGTCTTTCATGCTTTGTAACAGTTGTTTCATGATCTTAAAATACTTTTCTTCATATTTGATTGAGGCAAGAAGAGCAAAAGCATGAGATCTTCGGGCTATAAATTTGGATTGAGGAATTAGGTCTATAATTTGGGCCTTCTAGTGTTGTTAAAGTCATTTTATTACAATAACTTTTGAACTTTTGTTTTTTGCTATAAATGAGTCTCACCATTTTACTTTATATCTTTTTATGAGGATGGGATATCCATGTTGGTAATTATAGTCAAAATACCAAGAACAGACCCAAGAAACAAAGAATTTGGAATAGAACATGAGAATTGACAGAAATTTCTTCTCATTTTCTAAAAGTTTAAAATTCTGTTTGAAATAAATGTAGTTATTTCAATAAAAAGGTGGGGTTTTATTACTTTGTAAATACAATCAAAGTAATCCCACCATTGAAGGAACCGGTTTGGTAAATTTGAAGTCATGATAAAATTATTGAAATAGAATAGCCAAGAATGGCTACCTTTACTATTTTGAAGAAAAAAGGCATCGAACCATGCTTGTTGATAATCTGAGTATGAATAAGAACAGGCAATGAAATCACTAAGTTTGACATCGTAGCTGATTGGAAATTGGATTGTTTGGAGAAGAGGTTGTTTTCAATCAGAAAAATGAAGAATATTTTGGATAATACATGTGAAGTAAACATATTGGGAATAGTTTTGTTGTAGTTTGAAATGTTTGAATTTAGCAGATCCTATTATTTCAAGTATTATCATGTAATAATATTGGGATTTGGATAAGTCTCATGGTTTGAAATACCAATTTGGAGGGAAGATTTTTGTGGTTGCAATAAAAGGATCGTGATGGAAAAATCCATTTTCGATGGTCAAAATATTTTGATAAATTTTTCAATATAATAAGATCTTTCTTTTAAAACTTTTTGAGATAGATCGAATGTAAAATTTGAATTATAATGAAGCAAGGATTTTTGAGAGGAAGATCCTGCTTCGGTTTTGGAAATTGGTTTGGAGTATTTATTTGTCTAGGAAGATTTCTCTTCCTCGGATTACTTCTTGTAAAAGCTTGTAAAGCCAGAAGTAATTCTGGTGGGTTGGATAGGGATTCTACCTAATTTTTTACTTGTAAAGAACGTTCTTCTTCTTCTTTGATAACCACTTCATACCATGATTTGATAGGTTTTGTAGAGGAAATTGCTTATGTAAGTAATATTATAGGGTTTTGACATTTTGTAGACTCGGACTTTGTTTGTGGGTCTTTACCTCCTTTGTTTCTAGATTTGGATTTGGGAGGCATCGGGATCTGTTTTGAAGGAATTCTCTAGTTAGGAAATTAGGAATAAAATTTGTATCTCCTTTTATATATTCTATACCAAAATAAAAAATACTTAATATAACTTTCCATTGAGTAAAAATCTGTTTTGAAGCAATATTTTGAACATCTTTTTGTAAAACTTCTTTAGCAAATTTACAATTAATAAATAAAAGGAATTTTTGATTTAGTAAATCGCTTTGAAATTTCATAATGCATAACACAATAAAAATATTTTCTTTTTTAATAGTAGAATAATTCTTTTAACAATTATTCTAATGTGTAGATGTAAATTGAAGAATTCATTCTTTGTTTTTTTGAACCTATTTGAGGATACGGGTACCCTAACTCTGAGGCATTTGTCTCAACTATTTTGAGAGTTAAAGGATTGGAAATGTGTAGGCAAGGAATCTCTTGGACCTATTTTAACCTATTTTTTAATTTGTCGAATGATTCTAATATGTTCATCAGACCAAGAAACATGGTTCTTTCTTAGTTTATCATATAAGAGTTTTGTTATTCTACTCATATTGGGATAGAAGTCTAGAGCATAGTTAAGACTTCCTAAAACTCTTTGTAGTTGAGTTTTATCTAAGATTTTGTCAGAAAATTTACTAGCAAAAGTAAGGGATCTCTCTATAGGTGTAATAGTTTCTTGGGAGATATGATGACCAAGAAAACAAACACAAGTTTGAAAAAGAGAAATTTTTATTTTTAAAACAACTAAATCATTTTTCTTTGCGATATAAAAATATGTTTGAAATGTTGTTCTATAGAATTTGAGAAGATAAGAATATCATCAAAGTATACAATGCAGAATTTTGAATATGCATTGAAAATATCATTCATGATTCTTTAAAATTAAGAAGAAGCATTTTTTTAGTTTGATTGGCATAGCATTCCACTCGTATTGTCCAAATGAAATTATGAATGCAGTTTTTGAACGATCTTTTGGATGAATTTGAATTTTCCAGAATCTTAACTTTATATCAAACTTTGAAAATATAAATGTAGAATGTAATTTTTATAATAAAATTTTTTTATTTGGAATTGGATATCTAATCTATTTTAGAGCTTTGCTAAGAGGTTTATAATTTATGAAAAGCCTTGGTGTATCTCTTTCAATTTCATAATTTTTGTTAACATAAAAAGTTGCACGTGACTAAAATGATCTAGATTTTTGTATAAGGCTTTTAGACTCCAAGTCATTGATCTTAAGATGACAATGTTGTTCTAATATATCATTCATTTGAATAGGCCTTGATTTAGTAGAAATTTGCTTTTCATTAAAACTATCATCATGAGAAAAATCAACAACATGTTGTTTTCTCTTCCAAAAGACATTTATTAAATCAGAACAAATTCTTTTTTCTATCTTGCTTTGAAATTCTGAAATTCTTTTTTTGTAAAATAGAATTTTTTTAATTGCTACTCAATTTTTTGTAAAAAATATCTTTTCTGAGATGCATAAGATGAGTTTGTTATCCTCAGATCAATGCATTGATGTAATAAATATGAATGGAATATACTTTAATTAAATTTAAATTTCTAGTCTTTGGCTTTTATTGGAAAGGAAAAACAAGTTTTCAACAATTGATTTTTGAAATAATATTTTCATGATTAATTTTGTAAGGAGTAATCATGTCAATAAAAGGAGTACCAAGAATAATAGTATGATTAATATCATTAGTAACGACAAAGAAATTCTTGAGATAAAGCCTATTATTAAAAACCGATGCTTGAGTTTTTTATGCAATAACTAATTTAGTATTATTTGCTGTAGAAAGTTTTTCAGAAGTGTTTTGTAAAAATTATTTTGGAACGATTTTTTCTTTACTACAATTTAGATCTGCACCTATATCAAATAAAACAATAGTGTTTATTTTAAAATCATTTGAAAAAATTAATGTAATTTTTATTATATATTTTTGAAGTAATTTGGGTTAAAGCATGTAGAAAATCTTCAGGAACATGCTTGATAATGCATGATTTTTTAGGGTCTAGTCTTTTGTTTCTGGTTTAGAATTAGATTAGTTTTCTAATTTTGAGAGGAGGTGCTGTAAAATAGCTAAGTCTTTTTGTTGAGTTTGTTTGAGGTTTTGTATTTTAGTTTTAAGGGTTTTGATTTCAAATTGTAAATGTGGGATAGCAATAACATGTTCGGATTTCTTCTTTTTATTGAGAATTTTGGTAAGGTTATGTACTTGTACTGGTTGATGGCAATTAAGTTGGTTTTTGGACAAGTTACGGTGTTTCTAAACCATTTAAAGAACTTAAGAGTTTGTCTAGGTAAATTTTTTATAGCTAAAGGTCATCAAGCTTTTTGATAGCTTGAATAAACTCTTGATCTTGGGTTAGGACATGTATTTATTTTGGAGTGGTGTAGTTTGATGTTTCTGAGTCAAAACTGGATGTTGCTAACTCATCTATTTGGAAAAGTTCTTCAAAAAGATCTAATAGGTTGTATTCAATATCAAATGTCTCAATCAAAAGGCTTTGGATATGATAAATGACTTCCTCTTTTAAATATATAGTTCATATAATTTTGTATTGATCCAACAAAATCTAGAGGCATGACCTTTCTAACCACATTTGTAATAGGTAATGTTTTTGGATCAAATTTTGGTTTGAGTTTTGATTTTGATTGGAAAGGTTTTGTGGGTTTTTTAATGGTCTTTTTATAGTAAGGTTTGATTTTAGTATATAAATGTTTTTTATATTTGTGGGCTATTCTTTTGTGAGGTGGTTTATTTGGTTTTGAGGTAGTAGGTTTAGAGTATGAACCATTACAAGTTGGTTTTGGTTGAGACAAATCAAACTGCTGACAAAAGCTATATAGTTCTTGTTGAGCTCTTTTCATTTTCCATTTGAGGTGTTTTTGAAGTTTAAGGTCTTGACAAATCTTGAGACCTTTCTTTTGGGTAAAACTAACAAGCTCCCCATATATTAATTGGTTATAAGGGGTTGTTTTGGAGAAAAAAATATCTTAATTTTATTTCTGACTCTTTATCCTAGAAGGGTTGACAATCCAACAATGAATTTTTCTTTTCAGAAAGATTGGTTTGAATCTTCTCAGAGCATGAAACGAGTGAGGGAAGTGTTTGTGTACCATTGGAAGTCATTGAGTTTTTTTACATCAAAGGTTGGAAAAGAGTTCAATATATTTGTCTTTGAGATGAGAATGATCTCTTACAAAATGTAGAGAAATGGTTAAAATAAGGGTTGAGACTGCATCTTAGATGATGTTTTTATTAGAGTCAAAGATGAGTATTTGGTTTTTAGTTTTCTGGATGGAGTTAAGGATCTTAAGGTGCTGGGTTTCAATGAGATGGTAATCCCACCATCCTTTTAACTGGCCAGAAAATCTAGCTATAAGGAGCTCATCTATAGCTTTATCTGAAGTTCCAATTTAGGTTTTGTAAGCATTGGTTGCCATGATCATTTATTGTAAGATGATCATTTGTTGTAAGGTGTTTATAATATTATATTCAGACATTTAATCTACGTTTCATTCATAGATGGAATAAGCATTGAATTTGCGTTAGTTTATAATGATTGGTTCATTATGGGTGGTTATATCAGCAACAATGGTTGTTTTAGGACTAAGATTCCTCCAAATAAATTTATTGATTTTAAGAGTTTCTTTTTGAAATGCTTCATCATCATAGGTTTGGGTCTAATAATTCTGGATAGTGTTTATGTGACTTATAGAGGTGTGAACTTGTGATGGTTGTTGTTGACTTATGGAGTGTCTGGAGCAATCAGGGTTAAGGTGATTTTTTTATGGTTTTGAAAAAGCCATATTTGTTGTTTTGAAATTTAATTTGCCTTGATTTTATGATTTGGTATGCAAGTTTTTTAATTTATGGTCTATAAATTTTACAGTCTCAACATAAAAAACAATAATTTTTGGATTTGTTTTTCTAAAGATCTGGTAACTGGTTATCAACCGAGTATATATATATATTAAATGGTATATGATGCAAATTACGTAGTTGATATATAGTTTTTTAAAATACATGATATAAGATCATTCAAACAAATAATAAATATGTAAGTCAACACTAGATACAAGATATATAAATATAAAATAGATATTAAATGATTTATATAGACATATAACTGTATCGATCATTAATAATATAGCATTTATTATAAATCACTAATATATTTAATGAATTTTTTTTATTTTAAATTTTTTTTATTTTTAAATATGAATTAGAAAAATAACATTATCAATGGGTATTTTTATTTTTTTAAAATGCTTCTTCTCCACCTGAGCTTTTACTCAAAAGTCAAACAGAACATAAAAAACATAAAAATGGCACTTTCGACGCTCCTCTACATCAAACACCCATATCCCTTCCCTCCTCTCCACTTCTCCGAATCACAAATTCACCCCCAAAAACCATTAATTCTTACTTCCACCCCAACATTTCCAACACTCAAGTCCCACAAGAAAATGCTCCCTCACAGACCACATGCAGTCTCAATGCAAGGAGTTCTATCAGACGCTATGAACTTGATCCAATCAGCACATCCCACTTGGAAATCAGCCCTTTTCAGCAATCTGTTGATTTTTGTTGTGGGGTCTCCAATTTTGGTATCCGGGCTCTCTCTCTCTGGGATTTTTGCTGCTTATTTGCTGGGCACTCTTACTTGGCGCGCTTTTGGAGCTTCGGGGTTCCTCCTGGTTGCGTCTTACTTTGTTATTGTAAGTTATAAAGCAAAAAAAAAAGATTGGATCTTTGCTTGCATGTATTTTGTTATTTTTGTTGGGTTTTGGTGATTTGTTTTGTTGGGTTTTTTAATGGCTAAAATAATTGAATTCCTTTTTTTTAGTGATTCAGGCGATACATTTTATGCCCTTTATGTCTTTTCTAGTTATATATATAATATTTATGCATGATTAGGTTGCTTGAGCTTTTTTCTGATTCTATAGAATTTAGATTTTGTACACTTAATTTTGAAATAATTAATTGGTCAGTCTGCCATAGATGTTGGGTCCTTTTCTGGGTTTAATCTGTAATGGTTTCACTTCTTTTAAGTGGTTGAAAAATATAATGCGGGGTTTTTGTTTCTCTCTCTCTTTTTCTCTCATCTTATAGATTATTTTGTATTTCTTTCGTGCAGGATTTGAATTTTAGAAGTTAGAGCTTACTCTTAGCAACTGATTGGTTACAAATTGCCAGTTTTAGAGGGTGATTTATTAGTCATTGTATTTTTTTTTTCCATTCAAATTCTTGTTTTTAACAGGATTCAGTTAATTTATGCTGTCAGGGAACTGCAGTTACAAAAGTGAAAATGGCTCAGAAGGAAGCTCAAGGGGTGGCTGAGAAGAGGAAGGGAAGAAGGGGACCAGGCAGTGTGATTGGTTCAAGTGCTGCTGGTTGTGTGTGTGCTTTTCTGTCAATATTTGGAACAGGGGGACGGGCATTTATTGCGCTTTGGCAACTTGGCTTTGTAGCCAGTTTCTGTACTAAGTTGAGTGATACAGTCTCAAGTGAGATAGGGAAGGCATATGGCAAAACTACGTAAGTATTTCTTTTCTGTTTGGTGAGGATTCAGCAGTTCATTCTGAATTTTTAGGCTTTGATTTGGTCACTCTTGATTAAGCTGGATTTGGAATTCAGTGGCTTTGAATGCCATTGACCTATCGCCACTTAATAGCATCAGTCATCAGCCAGTTTTATTTAGTTTTTCATTGTTTATAGGTGATAGTTTTTGCTGAAATAACTTAGAAGCATTACTTGTTACAATTTTAGAAGTTCGATCATCTAGTTGGATCTGGATTTGGAACACTGGTGGCAACTGTGCTAATGGGTATCCTTCTAAACCTTGAGACAAGGATTATTGTGCTTAAGAAGGTTACTGGGATAAGAAAACTAGGACTGATTTAAGAAACTTAGGTTTGATTAAGACCTGTGTATGTAAATGAATTCCTTGGAGTGTCCTTTACATTGATGTATTAAGTACTAACCTTTTCAAGGAGGAGTGTTCATGAACTGTAGTTTATCACTATGTGAGAACCATGCAAGAAAAGCCTGATTATTTTGGAGATATGTTTTATGGACTAAACTTTCCAGTGATTAACTACCTTATTTTAATGATAATTTTCTGTTTGAGGTTTGCATTTCTTGTTTGTCGATGATTTTCAAAAGAATGAGTGCGATATGTTCCCATTATGAGTTTACACTTTTTAACAGAAGGAGTTTTGAAAAGAAAATGTCTAAAATTTAGATAACAAAGCATGAGCGATAGAAGAAGCGTAAATAATGATATTATGAAGTTGCTTTCTCAACGCTTTTGGAAGATTAATTCTTCTCTGGCAGGTTCTATATGGTATTTAGGTGATCATGACATCAAGCCTGTGTACTTTGCACATGTACCTAAATCTAACAAACTAATGGAATGCTGGTGGCATTTGCAATTAGCATAATCAGATCGTGTATTTAAGTTTCTTTGCATTCACTTGAAAAGAAACATGTAGTTATTATGCTGTGCCAGTGACAATTGGTAGTATGCATCTTCATCGATCATTTACCTGTAAAATGTGTTTAGTGCTTCTGATATATGAGTCACATCCAGTTTATTGCATTTTTATAATACATTTTATTACTGATAAGTATAAAAAGGGAAAAATAAATAAAATCCTTCATATGAAGAGACATGTTCTTGAAAACTCCCAAACACGTGTGCATGCACACAAGTTGAGCAATTCCTTGCTGTAGTTAGATTATAGTTTGTGAGAGTTGGCTTTTTATGAGTTTTACTTGGTAATCTAGGTAATGCTGGTTGGAATTGTTTCTTGCGATTTGATCATTGCATTTTCAAGGGTTTCAGTTTTTAATGAAGCTTGTATCCATAGGAACAAATTTGATTTGATTACCATGCTTTGATGCTTTTCTTAATCTTTTGTTTTGCTTTTGGACTATGAGAATTTTATAGTTCCACATTTATGTGGCTTGAGCAGGTACCTTGTTACCACATTTAAGGTAGTTCCAAGAGGAACAGAAGGGGCTGTCAGTGCTGAGGGAACACTAGCTGGATTGTTGGCCTCTATACTTCTTGCCTCCATTGGTTGTATCCTGGGTGAGGTATTGTTTATCATGTTCTCTTTATTATGCATAACCTTTTCTATTGCTTTACATTACTCTTTTTTTTTTCATCTTTATCATCCATTCTTATTTAGGTTGACTTGTATTCTTTTTAAGCATAAGAAAATAATTATGCAACCAAAAAATGTATAACTAAAATGGTCGTTAGCATTATGAGCATTTTTCCTGCCTTCTTTCTCTTTCTCACATTGCTTTGGTAAACATCACACCATTACATAACCTTATGCTATCATTATCATAGTTTCTCATTTTCAGATTGTGTTGTTATAGCAAAGGCAATGCTGATGGTAATTGTCAAATGTAAAATCTAAAAACAGAGTTTTGGCTTGATCCATATATTTTTATATTCTCCATTTAATTTCTGCCCCCAATCCCACATACTGCTTTGAGAAAAGTTTTGGTTTTCTTTTTACTATTATTTCTCATCAATAAGGTTATCTTTTTTTGTAATTACCATTTTTATTTCTGAAGCTAGTATTCTGGATACTGTTGTGATTAACTTTTATGAAACCTTGCCAAAAAAAGGAAGTAGCTTTGCCGAAAGAGATTTGGAAGAAACCTAGTATTATGGAGTCACTCCTATTATCTCCAAAGAATGATTACCTTGTTTTTTGTAGTTCTTTTAGATGATTTCTTCATTGTTCATTTTGTAAGTTTTGAAATGGGTTGTTATGATGCTTATGGTCCAACTTATCCCATAATAAACTTTCTTCCTATATTTGACATAAACAAATGTACTATTTAAAGAATAAACTAAGAAAAAGTATGCTGTAAGAATTAGGAAGTTGATTTTTAAGGAAGAGTGTGCATTTTCCAACATGAAAGTTGTGTTTAGGTTTGGTGCATCAGCAAAACCGTATGGTCTAGTGACTGGCTTCCAAATAGGGGTAGCCTCTTCATCTTCTAAACAGAGCATCCTCGCTCTGAATAGGATTCGTGGAGAGTTTACTGGTTAGGTGCACCCATTTTGACTACATTTGTATGCTGTTTCTTCAGATTATGTTTTAATTTCATTCAGACCATGTAGCAATATTTTAGTGTATTGCTTTTTTTGACATATTCCAATCATTCCCCTTTTCTTTGTATGAATCAGATAAATGCACCTGAAGCAGTTATATGTGTGATAGCATCCCAGATTGCTAATGTTGGTGAGAGCATAATAGGTGCTGCTTTCCAGGAGAAAGAAGGATTTCAATGGGTAAGCAAGCAAAAAAAAAGAAGAAAACTTAATTTATCATATGGAACTCAATCTTTTTTTTTTCTGGGAGGGGGTTGGGGGGTTATACTTTACAGGACTACCTCCTGATAAACCACTCCCCATCCCAGGAACCTTAGAAGGCTCAAGCTCCGTACTCACTGGCATAACAAACTATGGAATGCGGCCAGCAGTTGTACATGTTATGTTTCTCTGCTATTGTCAATATGTTTTGAGTTCTGATCAGCCGTGTAGAAGAGGGGGTTGCACTTCATTGTCTATGACTGTTGGGGACGATTAACCAGCTTGAACCTTACTTAAATTGATTGATGTGTTAGAATATGATTAGCTTTGAATCCAAGTTTGGATCCATGTAGCTTACCTGATTAATTTGGGATTGAGGATTACCTTAGTTGAGCTGACGAGTATCTGATTAGTCTGGATATAGATGCTTTATCTGTGAAACCTATTCCAACCATAGAGAAATAGAAAAATCAGGCAAATGAGATTTACCTTCTCTGTGTATTATGACTTCATGGCTCCTAGCTTTTCTGGACTCTCCTCTATTAAATGGACATGTTTAGGAAAGAATATTCTACACTTCTGAGTTTCTACAGATTATTGTGATACTTCATCAGTATGAGTATGGAAATATCCTGCAATTCTATTGCTATCTCGTGTGTAACTGCCTGATATTGCTGAGGTTGAGGATCTCATCAATCATTGATAGGCTGTTTGAGTCCGTGTTTGCCACTAAACCATTCCTCTTTCATGATATAATTTATGCTTCTGCTCTTTTTTGCAGCTCAATAATGATGCTGTCAATGTCATCAACATATCTGTGGGCAGTATTTTAGCTGTACTGATGCAGCAAGTCTTTCTCCGAAGCTAGGGTGCTTAAATCTATAAATTACTGGAAATTAAAATGTCTGAAAATTTTGGACTTTAGTTTCAACATCATTTCAGCCATCTATACATTCCATTGATGAACAAAGCATGACCAGGTGCAGTGCAGATAAGGTATTTTGCTCTGTTTCGCATCAACCTGCGAGATTGACTGTTTGTTATCTGCATACATAGCTCTCGGCTATGTTAGCAACAGAGTGCCAAACAAGGAGGCGTTTGTAAGTAATTCTAGTTCAGTTCGGGATAATATTCGTTATATAGTTGTTAGATACAAAATGTTACTAATTTTATCTGTATATTATTCTTATTAGCTGATGCATTAAGGCCTATGTTAAGACGCCAGACTAATAACTGGACAATGTGATCCTTTAATCACCGGAACCTTCTTTTTGTGGCAGTTTTCTGATGGAAACGATAATGGCTGAAATAGGACAACTAATTTAGAGGAACGTACAGTAAGCTTTTATTAAGCAGCTAATAAACCATATTTAGCCCTGCACGCACATGATAAACACATTGGATTTCCTTTCTTGAAGGTTGAGAAAAAAGGGAAGATTTGTAATTTCGAATCTGTTTACATGTCACCACTCTCCTTATGGCTATTCCTGCTGGTGCCTCCCTTGGCTTCCTTGAGAATGAGCTCCAATGGTTTCTCGTACGCTCCAACAGCAGGCTCCAGCATATCAATGGCTTTGCTCCTATCTTTTGCTGCCACCGACAAGACATCCTCTATGACTACTGTATCCTTTACTGATCTGGTAAACCTATTCAACTTCCCATAAATACACACTCCCATCTTCCGTAGCAGAAACCAAATTCTTCCCCTCATTCATAATCACCACTGATATGATCGCCCCACCATGTTTTTCACCGCATGTCTCCAATTCAAGCATTTGGGTAACTTCTTTTCTGCTTCCAACCTTCAAAAATCCCTCATAAATCAAACCATCTGCCCCTGCAGCATAGAATTCTGTCTCTGTTGGGTCCAAAGAAATCCCAGAAATTGCACATGGGAATGTAATTTTGCAGAGGTTTGTTCCATCCAGAAGACTCCACAACTTGCATGTGCAATCTGTTGAGCAAGAAATTACGGTAGAGTGGCTGGACCCCTTACAACAGCCGTAGCTGGACCATCATTTGCGTAAAAGCTATGAAACATGAAATTGCTAATATTCTCATCTTTTGTTTGCCCTACGATCTGAAAGATTGGCTTCACAATCACGGTACCATCATCACCGCCAGAAATTAGAAGTGACCAGTGGAAGTGT
>Ga0307517_10005168_pt1 | contig 19803 bp, 9 predicted proteins | sample 23_EM_MG_FD_194515 | JGI IMG/M metagenome (GOLD analysis project Ga0307517, IMG submission 194515) | Populus trichocarpa ectomycorrhiza microbial communities from riparian zone in the Pacific Northwest, United States - 23_EM | ecosystem: Host-associated > Plants > Roots > Unclassified | place... | reverse complement strand
CTAAATATCACCTCATCCCTAACATCTTCTAGAAAGGTCACTATTTTGATAAAACATTCCATTTGTACCCTATATGCACTCAAACAATTCATTCCCAGTATAATGTTAAAATCAATTATCTTTAATAAAATTAAGTCTACCTTCATTCTTTTTCCCCCAATTGACACTACACACTCTTTATATGTATCTTTAGTGTCCACACAATCATCCAAAGGTGTACCAACTACTATTCCTTTTTTTCTAATAGACCTCTATTCAAGTTCAATTTATTCATAATTCTAGATGCTACAAAGAAATAGGTAGCACCCAGATCAAATAAGGCATAAATTGAATGAGATTTTAATTTTATCATACTTGCCACCACCTTGGTTGTAGTTTTAACATCCTCATGTGTCAAACGATAGACCCTCCTTTAAGTTAGTTCATGTTGCACTCTAGATCATCCCCACATAGCACTGCCCCTTGATTGAGTAGGTCCCCTAGGCTTGTCCACAATTACCGATTGTTGATGAGTTTGTGCTGGAAACTAAGATCCATGACCCATCATCCTCTAAGGGCATTCTCTTTTAAAATACAATGTCTCTTCATAGTGGAAACAACATGTCCCTAAATGTTTGCAGTCCTTCCACTCGTAACCCTTTTACCTGAGATATAACACATATCCATTGTTATTGAACAATCCCTAGGATACTTCTGGTTACACTTGCCACACAAAGGAAAAGGTGACGCTCTTTGTATTATAGAACCCCCAGCCGAATTAGTCTTTAGGCTTTTAGATTCTCTAGAGAATCCTCCACCACCAGATTGTATTGATTTTTTTAATATCTCACTACTGGAAAAGTTGCTCCTTTTTTTGTTGAATTGCCTAGAAAATAACCCACTCTTTCCTTTCTTAGGTAGAGGTGGTTTCCTAATAGAATACATCATGTCTTTTATTTTTTCAAGTCTCCTTTGTTCCCCATCACAATCACCTTATTTTCCTATTATAACACAACCTTTGGAGATTGAGCTGCCTCTACTAACTCCCTTACAGTTTTGGGTTGTAAGGCAATCAATCCTTTTCTGAGCTCATGTCGGAGTCCATCTCTCAGTCTATCAATCTGATGCTATATAGTTGGCACCATAGTAGTAGTAAACATAGAGAGGTTTTAGAATCGCCTCTCATGGTCTAACATTGTTATGTTACCTTATCCCGGTGCCAAGAACGCATGTTCTTTATCTCAACGATATTGTCGAGAATAATACCTTCTTTCAAATTTAGACTTAAAGTTACCCCAAGTCAGCACCTCTCACCTTTCTCTCACCATGGCCCACCATGAACGAGCACTATTTGATAGCATTTGTGCCACACAAGATACTTGTACATTCCCTGGTATTGGAATTTGAGTAAGAGATTGCTCCACTTTGCGTAGCCAATATCCAACTATTTCAATATTTTCCTTTCCCAAAACAAGCACACACCCTATCTCCCGTATACATTTCACCATTATTTTTTGAGTTTTTAATTTTCATTCAATAGGTTTTAATTTTGGATTTTCTTTTCACTTTTATCCATAATTGAACCTTCTAATTGGGCTTTTTTCTACAATTTAGTCCTTGGTTCTTCCATTCTTTTAATTAAAGCCAAATTAAATGCTTTTTTCTTAATTACTTTTCAATTGCAACCTAAATCATTTTTGTATTTTTTTTTTACCTTCTTCAACTCAATTCTTGGCTTGTTAAACTCAATTATTTGTCTAACTTTTCTCCTAATTGAATTTATTTTCCTCTTATTTTTATTATTTTTGTCTTCTAATTTGGGTTTTTAGTTACTCGATCTTAGACTAACATCAGTGAAAGCAACCAACATTAGTGAAAGCAAAATGAGTTGGTTTTGAATTTGATTTTTTCAAAGAGATTGTTACACCCAACATAAAATAAGACCTCAAAAATTAAATAAAATATGAAGACCTCCAAAATTAAGGAGATTAAGAATTTTAAAATATTTATTGGTTCCATATATCTAAGTAAGGGATTGGTTGAATTTATGAAAATAAAAAATCATCCTTACCATATCATTTTCCTAGAAAAAAGTTACTTTAAATATTTAACTCCGTGTTTTTCCTAAATTCATTTCACATATGCTACTTATTGTTTAAATTATTTTCTAAATTTATTCACATGTCATTACTATTTGACCATTTATTATCATTTACTAGAAAAAAAGTGATCAAAATAACATGCTCAACCCACATTAGCGCTACTTTGAGGAGACTTGTAGACTTTGTATTAACCTTTTTTTTTAAAAAAAACATCACGTTATATCTACATCGGTCCTTAAAACTAGAAAATATATCGACCTAACTATTTAAACCAGGTTTAACTAAGATATAATGCTAACTTGACAAAAACTCCTTGAATAGTTTTTAAGTTCATTTTGAAGATAAAAATATCATGCTAGGCATGTGCCAATCCCTAAAAACTACGAGTCGTGTCAATTAAACGGTTAAAACCCAAGCTTGATCGCATTGATACTTTGTTATATATGGTGAAATTGCCTCCCTGGAGATCAAGTTTTATTTACTTTTTTTTTGTTTTTGTTGCCATTCCGTATATGTATTATCTTAATCACATTTATGCTCAGTTATGTTTCTAGCTTGAAAATAAAATAATTAAAGAAGAAATTAATAAGAATCTAGGCTTCATAATGATCAAAGTTGAAGATCACACAAAGAGAAGCTACTTTTATATACTGTAATAAATGAATTGTGTACAAAGATATGATTTTACTAATGAGTCAAAGGCGTAAGAAAAATATGCATGTAGAACGCCTTCATTGTTTTGAGTTGTTATTCTTATTCTTTAGGGACTCGAGATCGTTGTCAATGTACCCAGTGCAGACAGCTTGCACCGCCAGCCTATTGGCAATGTCAGAACGCTTCTTTAATCCAAATGTTTCACCTGAAACAAGAATTCCACAGCTCTGTTTCCCAACACATGCCTGCAAGTTAAGGATCATAATTTGAGTCAATAAATAAGATATGTGAAAAATTATATCACTAAAGAATACTACCAGCGTTTTTGCTACCTTTTCCACTACTGCCGCACTGCGAGTGGCGTAGAAGGAGCCCTTCATGAATGCGCCGCATGTTCCCTCAGGGTCTCCATAGCTGGCGAATTGAATGTCTGAGATGGTTCTGCCACCTTCGCATGACAATTCTAATGTGCTTCCTTCATATGCATTTCCACATATTGTCTCCACAGCAACAATCTGGAACGACACATTTGTAGGGTTCCCGCCCACTTCCTCAAACAAGATCAAGGTGTTTTGGCCATCCTTATTAAGGTATGACCTTGGGATATGGTACCATCTTTGAGAAGGATTGCCACAGTTCGTCACACATTTATCACCATTATAAGATCCACGGTAGTCACAAGTGTCAGGGCATCCTTTGGCATCAGCAATTTGCGTAGGCCAGAAGCGACCAAGGCTTTTTCCATTCACCCAGGCATGCCCTTTGCCCATGCCTAGCAAGTCTACCACTACTGGTTCAGTACCTGAAGGACTGGCAAATGTGGTCTGGACACACACAGTGATAACTTAATTAGAAACAGGAGTTCTAAACCCATACTTAAACATTTCACAAAATATTTTCACCGAGGTTTCAAGTATTATAACGTATTTACCTTGTACCATGTCATGGCTCTTCCGGTAGGAAGGTTATCACTGGCAGTAAATTTACTGGCATGTGGCGAATTTGGATCATTGTATCTTTTGGCCTCACCGCTCAACCCAATCTTCATATAAAGAAAGAAGTGATAATCATAAGTTTGCATAAACACCCATTAATTGTTATTTTCTGCAGAATTTTTGCGGGGCGTACCTTGTAAGACCACTGATATGACGTCAAGTCCATAAAAGGTTTCCCATTTGCTACCAACTGGACGGGCCCTTCAGCAATGCCAACAGGTTTTTTATCGTAATATTGACCATAATTCTGCCCAGAAGAAAAGAGGTAAAATTGAAAATGTGAGCAAATGTAGAAGAAAAAGTAACATTAGCAAGAGTAGATTATGAAAAATGTGGTTGGTAAACGAATAGAGAACATACAGCCAATCCAACAGTGGCACTGAGTAAGCTTATGGTGTTAGTCCCAGAAGTGAGAGTAACTGGCTTTTCAAATAGAAAACTGTAATCATCTCCCTTAACTGATTGTTGAGCGTTGGCTTGCTTGGAAAACTGGGTTCCTGAATTTCGTCAACAGAGGAGATTCAAGTTTAGCTAATTGGAATTAAGTCATTTCTAGTCGTCCCGCAGATTTAAGTCATTTCGATCAAATTGGAATTACCTATCTCCTTCTTGTTAACATAAGCATGAAGTGTATGGCCTCTTGTGCCAACTCGCAGGGTCACATTAGTCCACTTCTTCAGTGTTGTCTCGTTAAGGTTAACGCTGCATCAAAGCATTAGTCTTCCATGTCATGACCTGGAAATATGCAGCCCAAGACAATGAAACGGTTGCTGGATAATTTCCAGCATTTAAGCTTATTACCTAGTCATGTACCACAAATAGTCAGTAGTATCAACAGTTGTTTCTTTCTGCTCAAGAAGCTCGGTGGCTCTAAATCTACCCTTTCCTTGGAGTACACCTTTCATGGGTTCTGGTGCCCACGTCCAGGAAAGTTGAACAGGTTTATCCTCCTCATGTAGCTTCTTGACCATTATTGAGGTCTGGGTATTAACCTTTGCAGTGTTGTAAATTTCTTTGTTGCAATCTTGAAGAATAGTAACAGACCAAGCAGGCAAGGAGTACTTCCCATCTTGTCCCAAGTCTACATTGGCTTCCTCCATGTTTGTATTGCTCAAGAAACAGAATCTCTCTCCAGTGCCTTGGTTGGTGTATGTGGTTTGCTGAACATTGAGAAGAGAATTCTCATTAATCAAAAGAACACGATAAATTCATGTTACCTCTTTCCTTTGGAATCAAAATTAACTTACATCGACCCCGCCCCAGAAATTCTTGGATGTCACGGTGCCATTAGTGAGAATTCTCTCCCCCTGTTTGATAGCTTCGTGAAGTTGCTTGAGATGACCCCACTTGGGCTGATTCAAATTACCTGGAAATGATAATTTTGCACAACATCATCTCAAAGTGCTCACACTCGTATTGATATGCAATGAATTTAAAACATCATTATTTCATCATGTCCGTGCAGATTTTCCTCGGTTTAAAAAACGTTTACCATATTCATCCAGGGGAGCATTGTAGTCATATGATGTTGTAATGTATGGACCTCCTGCTGTGCGTCCAAAATTCGTTCCTCCATGATACTGAATTAGTCAAGGAAAAGATCAAAATATGTGAATAAACCCGAGAATATTAATTAATGTCATATGGTATGCAATTAACCATATAATAGCTGTTCAAGACTCCGCCATTTTGGATAAAGCGTGCCACTGAAAAGGCCAAATCTTCAGCAGTTCTATATGGATCTCTGCCACCCCAAAGCTTGAACCTAGAAGGACAGCATCACGGTTTTAAGCTTGCTAATTTAAGATTTGAGTCTGCGAGATTAGGAAAACAACGTAAAACTTTGGGAAGAAAACAAACCATCCACTCCAGTTTTCTGTCCACATTTTGGGACTCTTAGGGTTGTTTGGCTTGAACTGGTCGCAGTAAAATCCATTGCATGTATTAATCTGAGGGGCAGCATACAACAGAAATCTTCAATGCCAAATCAGAATATGAAATGGTGTTAACGTAAGCTACACTACCAAAACGGAACAAGGAAAACAAAGCAGAAATGGATACCATGGGTTGTGGAGCATTAGACTGCTGGCACATAATCCATGGGATTCCAACGTTCTGTCCTACTGCCATCTGTGCACACCAATTGACGTACCTTCTCCCTGCGTCTCCATAAGGTCCCATAACGTTTCCATATTCATTCTCAATCTGTTATGTATCTCCCAGCAGAAATGTCAGCATACCGATGTGAATGCTACTTTATGTAAACGACAAGAGAGAAAATGCCGCCAAACCTGTGCTAAAATTATAGGCCCTCCCTGTGGTGCAAACAACTTTGCTTCTTTGCACACGTCCACGATCTTGGTGGTAAAAATTTGCATCTCATTCTGTTCATAAAGAGAAATTAAGAAAGCAGAACAGAAACACTACAATAGAGAAGAAAAATCAATTATTTCCAAGTAATGGAAACCTTGTAAATCTCATTATCCGTTCTCAATTCAATCCCTGGAATGTTGTGTAGCCACATGGGGAAGCCTCTGATAAAGAGAGATTAGACATCATCAGCTTTGAAATAGATGCAGAGTTAGTTTGCTTTAAAACTTGCAGTTGCCCAGCATTAAAAAGGGTACATACCCGTATGACCATTCAGCACAAACATACGGACCAATCCGGAGAATGACGTGAAGTCCAGCTTCTTGAGCGAGCTTACAGAATTTTACGATGTCCTGATTCCCAGAGAAATAATACTGGCTCGGCACAATTTAAACAGAAAAAGTGAATTAGGTTGGGGAATCAAATCGCTTGAGCTGAAAAAATAAAGCACTACGTGCACATGAGCAGTTCAAACCTGCCGGCGGACTGGCTCATGGCGGTCCCAGAAGATATAAGTTTCAATAGCATCAATGCCACCTTCCTTAGCCTTCTGGAATAGCTCTGGCCACATCTGTATAACAGGAAAAATGAGCCTAGCATTTTAACTTTCTTATTTGAGAAGACAAGGAAAAAAACACAACAAAAAACGCAACAAGCAAACAAGCTAGGTTGCTTTCAGGCTCACGATACTGTCATATTGGAAGATAATGTTTCTGATACCTCAGGCGTGCTACGCGGATAGTGAATTGCTCCGGCGAAAATGATTTTCCGTTCACCATTGATGATAACAGCATTGGAATCATAATCAACAGTTATTGCAGAGCTTGAGCATAGCAATGCTAAACTCGCAATAAGAAGAATTTCAATCTGAGAACCTGACAGCTTCATCTCTGATTCTGGATGAATTATAAAACAAGAACAATTTGAAGAGAAAAATGAAAAGAAGAAGACAAAATTAAGCGTGTTCGTGCACAGGCTATCTTCGCACTGAAGCCAGTAAAGCTGAAGAACAATGCTTATATAGGAAACTCCATGTCTAAAATTATACAAACAACTAAGATTGGACACCTCTATCACCTAAATTTTCTATATTTGGAGACCCATTGTTCAAGGTTTTACAAGACTCGTTAGGTAGTTTAGATAAGACTTGACATTCTGTCCTGAGAGTTTTGAGCAACACTTCTAGCGCGCTAGCCTTTAATTTCAACCTGAGGATAGCTGCAGAGGACAAAACCTATCCAGTTTCAAGTCAGCGAAATTAATCATGAGTACGATGATGAACTCCTTAATTACTACCGCGAAACATGGTGCAAGTGGATTGTCTTTACAGCGGCCATAACAATAGCAATGATCTTGTAAATCAAAGCCCGTTACAAATTATAATCTGTTTTTTTTCCCTCCATCAGTTACAAAATTGGACAGAGAAAAACACTCTGTATTTCCTTCTTTCTTTTGAAATCTCAAAATTTCATTAAGAGAATAATTCAAATCAAAGTACAGCTCAGGAGAAGAGGCTTTTCTTGTAGCATACGAGGCATGCCTCCAGAACAGAAGTTCACTCAACACCCTAAGATCTTGGAAATCATTTTTCATTTATCAAGAACGAAAAATGGTAGAGCTATGGTGGAACTTCCTGAAATCAATTTTAATCAGCTTGCCTTTAACACGGTTGAAGGGAATCTCTATCACGAACTCTACATAGATCTGTGGTTCGTTTATACGGCGATAAATATCCATTCTTAATTCTAAATAAAATTAAGATTTCTCTCATGTTTAAACGGAGCTCAAGGACGTCGTGGATTAAAAATATTTTTGAAATAAACATTCACAGGAAACAGGCATTTTAAATTAATCAATCAATCCTGACTAAAACTAAGAACATAAACCTACCCCAGCTTGTTTTAAAAAATTCAAGAAAAAATTAACAAAGCCCATGAGATCTCTTTCTTTCTTCACTCAAAACACATTATGTGATCTCTCTATATTTGTAGAATTACCGTTCCATTACCATTTACTAACGAAGCTAAAAAAATTTTGGGATGATTTAATTGTTCACTTCACTGTTAATGTGAACAGAGCAGTTTTTTTTACCCTCGTTATTCATGTGAATACTGAAAGTTTTATTTTGGTTCCTTTCTTTCCGGTCCATGTATTTTTCTCTTTTTTCTTTTCAATTTCCATTGTACTGTTCAAAAAGTTAGGATGATTTAACCATAGTTTTAAAACCTGACCCAGTAGTCAACCCGGTATAGTGATCGGGTCACGGGTTAGATGGGTTGACCCGGATCAACCCGGATGAACAAAAACAAATCATTTAAAGTCAATCCAAGTTAGACCCTTGACATTTTATCCACGATTGCACACAAAATTTAAACCAGTTGGTCACAGTGGAGTGGAGTAGTGGACCACTGAAAAAGAAAGAAAACAAGCTCATGACAGCAAAAATAAAATCCCCAACAGCGGGTTATTTCTCTGAAAATACCGGAAAAACTAAATAATAGAAGCTACTTAAGCTTTCTTGCTCTCCTATTGCTGCAGCAGTAAAGAGACATATGTAATGTAGCAATTAATTAATAAAATCTCTCTTTCTAAAACTGCACGACCTCTGTCTCTCTCTCTCTCTCCTAGTTTCTCGTGCCTAACCACAACACCCGCATTTCTCTCTCATGGACGGCGACTTAAATGCAGCTGTAGACTCCTGCAAACGTGTATATATATAAAGCCGGGTCTCAACCGGGTTTATCCGGGTCGACCGGGTTTCGAGTCAACCCGTCAGGATGACTAGGTTTTGCCGGGCTAAATCCCTAGCTAGTTTTTACTTAGATTCGGCCTGGTTCCAGGCCCGGGTTGGCCAGGTCTCGGGTCGACCCGCCGGGCCGGGTTTCAAAACTATGGGTTTAACTATTCATTGCACTATTGATGCAGTCGAGACTTATGGAAATTAAAAGTTTTGAGCATTTAAATCGGATTTGTGACAAAAACTTTATGTAAATAGCTTAATAGATATTATTATGAATTAATGGGATATTACTTTGTCCAATAGAAAGTTTGGTCATATTAAATAAAAATAGTGACTAAAAAAATCAGAACATAAGATGTAATCATTTTTTATTAAACTCAAATATTTACAAAAGGTGTTTTAGAGGCCTACTTCAATAAGGGACCGATTTCTTCGGTCTTTAGTCTTTTGAGTATTTTGAAATTAGGCTAAAAAGATCTTGTTTGAGTCAATTTTATTATTTTTCTTGATTTATTATGTTGTTTTGGATATTATGTAATTTTTCTTTATGCTTTTAAATTCTAATTTTTTTTATAGCAGAGATAGGTATTTTCTGACATATTTAAAAGATTTGTAAATCTCTTTGATTGACAAATATTATTAGACTTATTTTCGTAATAAAACTGTGAATTTAAGATTTATATCTACAACCCTTTTCACTTATTAAAATTTGTTTTTTTGTGATTGTTTGATGTCGTTCTAGCTTTGTTTGTTTCCTAATAAAACTGTGAATTTAGAGTTTTTTAGAAAAAGGATATTATTTTAATTTGTTTCAATCTCATAATATATTAGTAGCATAAAGAGTTAAAAAAAAAAAGAGGAAAAGAATGTCCAAAAGTCATTTTTGTCGAATCTGTCACAATACACAAACAAGGGAGAATTTGAACCAAACAAATTCATAAAATTCTCAAATATATACTATTTCTAGGAGTCCTAATCGCACCCATATAAAATTTGAGGTCATTTGACGATTGTTTGCTATAGTAACGAAAGTCGGGATTAAAACTTGCGTAAAAGGTTAGATTCGTATCAGAAGAGAATTTTAGGTCAAATAAATTTAGAAAACTCTTCAATTTTATATGCTGCATTTTAAGGTTCTAATCACACCTCATATACAATTTGAGGTCATTTGGAGTTTTTTTGCTATAGGAACTAAATTTGGGATTGAAACTTGTCGTAACGGGTCTAATTCGCATCAGTAATTCAAACTTGCTTTGTTTTTGTTATTTCTCAATTTTAATAGTATAATAACATTATAATTGACATAATTAGGTGTTATTTTAATTTTTTTTTTATAACCTTTGCATATGCTTTCTTTTGCAAAAAGGTCTATTTTGCGTACAAATTCACTTGTTACTCGTGAAATTATAATGTAGTTTCTTATTTATTTATTTTTATATTTTTCTTGCTTCTTAAGTCATATGCACATATTTGGGTATGCTGATAAGACTGTTGTATTTGGTGTTGAAATCATTTTTGCAAGAGCCAAAAAAAGGTGAAACGACAGGAAAAAGACATAGCAAACATATTTGAGTAAAAATCATATATTTAAGTGAAACACGAAAGGAGTGTACACATGTGAGGGAGTGAGAAAAAAATATTTTTTATTATAATGTCGAAGGCAAGCAACAACATGACACCACAAGGAGGAGACAATGAAATTGTAACTTAGTATACATTATGAATCAACATATGAATTAGAATGAATCAACATATGAATTAGATGGCTAATGAATTTGGAGATAGGTTGGATAGGTTGGATAGGTTGGAGAGAAAACGTGCTAATGATCATGATGAGGTTCAAAATAGGCCTGAGCGAAGAGAATTTATTGTTAGGAGAGCTCTTAGCCAAGTTAACATTGATGTGGATGAGTTTGTGGCTGATAATGACACGGGTAGTGTTGATTTTGAAAATATATTCGTGGGACATGGGGAACATTTTGCACGCTAGCGGAATCGTCAGTTTGGAGGGGAAATATATGGTGATAACTTTGGCCAGAGATGTAATTATAGGTACTGGGACCATAATGTTGAGTTTGGTGGAGATTTAGGTACAATTAAACTGAAAATATCGGCTTTTCAGGGGAAGAATGATCTATAAATTTATTTAGAATGAGAGAAGAAGGTGAAGTGGATTTTTTAGTGTAAAAATTATCCACAACCTAAGAACGTCAAGTTTTTTATGATTGTTTTTACTAATTATGTCATTGTGTTGTGAGATCAGTTAGTGACAAACTGTTGTTTGGGTAGCAAGTTGAAGAATAAACATTAGTTTTTCTTTTCTTTGTTTGCGGCAAAACAACATTTCTTTATAATGACAAAGATCTTATACTAACTTATCAAAGATTAACTGGTTTTGTGGTGTCATTCACATACTTAAGGTTCTTAAATACAAGGTTATCTCAGGGTTGAAGTATTTTTCCATATCTTTTTATTCTTAGATATAAGGTTACCTCTAGGTCAGGGTTCTATCAAACTTTATTTTCAGCCTTTTCAATTTGTTATCTACTTCATTCATTAAAGGTTGTTTAACCAAATAATTAAGAGATCCACATCATCTATTATTTTTATCAACACAGATATGATAAAACTTCAAGCCTCTAGGCATATGACAGAAAAAAAAAGGTCCAAAGTAGATTTTCCAAAAGCACTCAATCGCAGCTTCCATAGATTTGCACACGAAAGCAAGCACTTGGTCTTCAGCCAATACCCAGCTAATGATGAAGTTGAAAGAAAATACTACACGTAAGAAAGCACTAAAAGCTCTTCATCTCATTAAATAAATGGCTACATACCTGCTTGCTTAGCTTGGTGGTGTCAACTGTTTCGAAGAGGGCAACCAACCCGAATACACCCTCGAAGTGGTGTTGTGGTTCGTGGGATGATCTCTTTCATAATAAACACATGGTTTGAATTGTTTAAAGCTGGTTCCATGGAAGCTGGGAACAAAGCCACTGTGTTGGGCACAACATCACTGTTTTTCTTATTAGCAAGTAAACAAATCTAACTCTAATATTTTACGTGGCCATGAAATTCCAAAGAGACTATATATCCAGTTAATTTTCTTTCACTTGATATTTAATGTATGCTTAACAAAGTGTGAAACTAAAAATGGAGAAAATTAAACTGTGCAAGTGTTCTGAACCTTGCAGCCTAAACACATCCTCCGATCCTCAATTCCTGTCTTTTGTTCCATTTCGAAAGATCCATTTATATATATAGCTCACCATATTTGTCAATGTCCAATTCAATTACGCCAGAGATCCCCCACCTTCAAGGCTTCAAGGCTTCTGAAATAAATAATATCATGCCCAGTTCTTCTCCCATCAAGGCTTCTGTAGTTTTGTTCAAGATTTGAAGAATCAACAAATTTAGGGTTTCAAAATTCCTGAGTGCAAAAGGCAAATAGATTGGTTTCATTCACGGTATAAGAAGTCTTCCTGTCTAGAGAACCCAGCAATATTAAAGAACAAATTATTCCTATTTTTTTGTTGTGGGATGTATATGCAATTTTTGTTTTTTGTTTTTAATTAAAATAATCTATTGATTGTTGATTGAAAGAAAGAAGGGAAGGAGGAAGGGAAAGAGATTGAAAAATGAAATTGATATATTGCTTGTGTGTTTGTGCTTATATTAAGTTTAGGGTAAACTATTTTTTTAATTTTTTGAGTTGAATAATGATGTAAATAGTAATTTTTAAAATAATAAAGATAAAATAAAAATAATAATTAAACTACATAAGTGTGAGGGTAATTTTTCCATTTCTTTTTTCTAGACTATTCAGTGGTTTAACATAATGATTTATTATTATTATTAGTTTGACCTCAAAGGAGTTGTTAAGATTTGAAAAAACACAATCCCAAAATTTCCCAGAAGAATGGAAGAGTGCCATTGTACAAGCCTAACGTGGGCCTGCAATTCAATGAGCCCATTGGTGGCGGTGGTAATAATCGATCCCTCTCGAGATGTGTACACGTACCCAAACCTAGACGGTTATAAATTCACTTGGAATTGTTTAATAGGTTATTCGTGGGCCAGATCCCAAGATGAGCTATAATCATGATGTTTAACTGTAGTATCTGTTTTAGATAGATTAACTATAATAATTGTGGAAACGGGTCCCACCTACAAGCAATTAGAGATGAACATTTTCGGTTCGGTTTGGTTTTTACTTAAAAAACCAACCACGCTGAATTTGTTTTAATTCATAACCCATATCAGTTCAAACCGATCATTTTTTGTTTGGTTCGGTTCAGTTAATTGAGGAAAAAAATTGAAAAATCGATACTATCCGGTGGAAGTGCTAAGCGCAAAAAGTGAAGAAGCTTTGAAGTCGATCGAACATAGCGAGAGTAGCAGCTGATCTTCTACCTGATCTATCTACCATATTAATTGATGTATTAAAGAGACCAAGTTCCTACAAGGGAAGAAAAGATTCACCAGCTCAAATTCTTGTCCCTTTGTAAAAGACATCGCATGGAATAGCGTACACGAGAACAGGGAAAGGTAGAAACTCAAATTCAAAATAAAAGTTCCTAAGCTAGAAGGAATGGGGTCAGGGGTGGAGACTAACTGTCAAGAAGCGTAGCATCTACTAGAGAATCAAAAAATAATGAGAGAATTAGGGAAGAATTGTGAATTGTGAAGGATTGAAAGACAATTGGGAGAGGGACACCTTGAAAGACATTTGGGAGAGGGGGGCGGTTGAGAGCTGAAGGATTGTGAACTGTGAAGTTCAGTTTTAGGGTTTTCTTTTATAATGGGTTTAAATGTTGGTTGAACCGGTTCGATTCGGTTTGGGTTAACCAGTTTCTGCATTACAAAACCGAAATTGAATCGAACCGGATTTTTTTTCTAAATATTCTAATCGGGTTTTTTTCTCGGTTTAGTTTTTTTGGTTAATTTTTTTCCGGTTTTATCAGTTTATCGGTTTTTTTGCTCACCCCTACAAGTAGTGAAAGAAAATTTGTAACTAGTAATATCTGTTTTGGATAGATCAATTATAATAATTAGAAAATAATTCAATTAATTTGGTCTTTTTTTATCATAATCATTATTGTATAATTCCATAGCAACATGGCCATGTCCACCCTTTACTAAATAAATAAATTAGAATTACAAATAACTAATAAATTAAGTAATAGTTATTCCCTACACTTTTCCATGTAGGTAAAAAAATAAAAACTCCTAAAAGGTTTTAAAAACATTTTTCTTAGGCACGACTACCACATTCGAACCCAATTGCTATTAAAATACATGGACTTGAGCATGGTGGCTCAAGCCTATTTTAGGTGTGTTGTTACACCTAACCTTGCTTGTTGGGCATAATACACCCAGCAAGCAAGCCTTATTATTTTGGGTGTCGGGGCATGCCATCACCCATTATTAGATCCAAGCATAACAGGACCTATTTAATTACGGTGTTGGGCATGCCAACTTCTAATTTCTTAGGGGTGCTGAGCATGCACCCCGTCACCCTCAAGGGCTCGGGGGCATAAACCCTGAGCCCAACACTCTCTTGAAATTTTTTTCTAGAACCCCTAACAAGTCTTTTAATATTTTATACTAATTTAATATGTATTATTTTGAGTAGAATACAACTCAAAATATCACAAGGGTGAAATTATATTTTAGTATCTCCTCTCTATAAAAAAAGACAAGACTCATAAGTTATAAATACACCATGAATCCTTCAAACTCAAGATTCACAATCTCTTCATTCTCAATATTTTCAAAGTTTCAGAGTCCATCTCTTTAAAATATCATTGCACTTTCTCTCTTTCTCTTAACTTACTGACTTTACCATCAAAGAGTCCCAACGTCCATCAAATAAGACCTTTTACAGGTACTAGCTACTGGTCACATGGCTTATCAGGCACCATCTGCTATCACTACAACTACCAGTCATCTAGCTTACCAGGCACCACCTGCTACTACCACAATTATTGGTCACCTTGGCATACCAATCATCACCTGCTACAAACTACCAACTATCAATCATTTAGGCTTTTCATATCAAGCTGCTAGATACCTAGGCTAGAGAGAATAGATCGGATTGCTTGAAATAAAATATTAATTATTTATCCAACACATCAGCATTATTCCTAAACATCTTGAATTTTGAAACTCATCAGATATCAAGTCATTTGTAGACCAAAACCATCCTAATATTTCCAACTTTATTCTTGGAGATTTATTTAATTTAATGATGTTAGGAAAAAGAACAAATCTGATGATCGGAAGGTTGTTGGAATTATTGGTTTTGGGCAACCAGTGTAGGTTCACAGATGGTAATACTAGTCCAAAAAGTCCATTGGTGGGGTTGGATTGGGTATTGTTGTAGCCTTAGACAAGTCTTCAAATAGTGATGGTGGTATGAAGTTTTGGCTGGGTATGCAATTTGTAGATCAAATCCAATTCTAGTTAATTCTAGTAAAACTTTTGAGAGATTTGACTGTGGTTTCAAGGAAATACATATAGAGAGCTTCGAGGACTATACATATGTGACAATTTATGGCCGTAATCATTCATTTACTAAGGGTCAGTTTAGAAGTGTGGTAAATATTGTTTTTCAAAGTGTTTTTCGCTTGAAAATACATCAAAATAATATTTTTATTTTTTAAGATTTATTTTTTATATTGGCACATTAAAATGATCCAATGACATCCAAACAAATTAATTTAAAGCTAAAAAGATTAAAAAACATGGTTGGACCACAATAACAAACAAAGTCTGATACACTACGATGGAGATGAATGTGAAAAAACAAGGCATGATAAAAGATGTGACAACATGGGTTTTACTTCTCTGCCTAGGCAATTGCAAGCCAAAGTTGTCAGACATTTTTCAGTATATCCTAACACAATTAATGTCATTGACGCAAAAAAAAAAAAAAAAACTCCATCGAAAAGACATTTGGGTCTTTTGTAATTCTAACACAATTTAATAACAGTTTTGAAAAATTGACATATGTTAGAAAAGTTTGAACACAATCACTATTAAGAATAATGGTTGTACACAACTACTATTGAGAATAGCAGTTGTTTCAAAAGAAGTCAATCCAAATTTTTATGAAGATCTATTGGCCAATAAAGAATGGATCATCGGGGACACACCGGAGCTTCTTTTTTTACATACCCAGTACTGTTAGAAAAGATCTTAACGAGACAATTCTAACTACACCTTGGAATACCACCAAACATGGTCATGATTTGTTAAGGGGGGTTTTTCAAGGTTAATTATGACCTCGTTTAGTGGTCTTTCAAGGTGTAGCTAGAATCGTCTAGTCAAGATTTTTCTAACGGTACTAAGTATGTCGAAAACGGATCTCCAGCGTGTCCTTGGTGACTCATTTTTTTTCTTCCCCCATTTCTCTCTCCTGCCAGATCACTTTATCTCCTAAACTATTAGATCTTGAATCTTATCTTTTAGCCATTGGATCTTCATGAAATTTTGAGTTGGCTTTTGATATAGCTAATTATTTTGCAAAAGACAAAACATTACTACACAACCGTTATTCTCAATAGCGGTTGTGTATAGAATTGATATTAAAAAACACAATTGTATTCAACTGTTATTTCCAATAATGATTGTATAAAAAAATACAGCTTTGTTCAAACTATGATATTTCCCAAAATCCTTACCAAACTGTCAATTTTCAAAAAAATCCGAGACATTTACATGTACAGCCAAAAATTTTGAAGTCTCTCCTAATGGATGCTTATATTATAAAGTGCCTTAAAATTATTGTTGCATACTTAGCCAAAACATTTCTTTTAGTTCATTTCAAGACAGAAATACAAACTTGAAATTAACCTGTCTTTTACATGTTTACAGGGGAGAGAGCATTTTGCAGCGTGGAGCAAGGTTGTCAATTCTGTTTCGGTAGGTGTTTCGTTTTTTCAATTGGAATGGAATGTTTCAGTTTCGGAGTGTTTCGGCGTGTCGTTTCGGGGTTGTCCTGTTCATATATATATATATTCAACAAACATAATTCAAATTCAAGATAAATTAATTATAAATTATGCAATACAAACACAATGTCAAACAAATATAATTTTAAATTTTAAAATATTTCTAAATAGTCAAGATTAAATAGATCTTTAACTTAAAGTAATTCAACTTAAACAAAATATCAAAATATTATGAAAATAAAATGTTTTAACACAAATATTTTAAATATAAAGTTAGGTCAATGTTATCAAGGCTAATGGAATCTAAAGCATCCATTGTTTTGCTCAAATTTCTACAAAGTATAAATATGAAAAAAAAACATGAATATAAACCATATATATTAGTGATAAATCTAATTTTAAAAAATTAATATCATTGTTAATGAAAATAGTAATAATAATTTTCAATATTATTATTAAATCATTGTTATTGAAAATAGTAATGAAAAATAGTTTTTTATAATTGGGTGGTTTAATTAATTAAATTGAACAAGATTCAATTTGATTCAATGGCTTTTCAAGAGCGGAACAGAACATGTGGAATGAAACCGGAACGTTCCGGACGGAATTTAGCCGAAAAATCCGGAATGGACCGAGATTTAAAATGAGATGAAATTTGTTCTGTTTTTTGAATTGGTATGGAATGTTTCGGCCATTCCGGACAAAACGGAACGGAATTGACAACCTTGGCGTGGAGTGTCGGACGAGTCAAATTACAATAGATGAACGCAAAGAATAGTGTAGATCAAAAGTTGCAAGATCTGTAGCAGATGTTTCAAGCTCACCTTACATAAGAAGCTCCATCTTCTCAACTAGGATTCTTGCAATTTAGGCTAAACATGCAAGTCCTGACTTGCAGATGGCTACACCCCTACAAATTTACTTTTACAAATATGACAATTTTATCAGCTCAATGTTTGAATAAAATATACAGAGGCTAAATTTTATGTTGTATTGAGATTTTTGGTGAAGGCGAATTCAATCCTTTTTATACTTGATAGTCTTGCATGTTAAAATAATGATTTAATGTTTGATTCGTTGTCTTAAATCCCATTTCATCTCATCATTTTTAGGGTTTTTAAACTTGACCTCCAGCTGGAAATCTTGAAATCCTTTACAGGGTCTAAATTGAACCTTTAAGTACACCTTAGGACAGAGCAACAATTATAAAGTTGGTTGAGAGTGGAGATTTTATTTTACTGGCTAACTGCAATAAAAACAGCAAGATGAATGTCACCATTAGTTAAAGAACGATCCATCCTAGAACTTCAATGAGGCCAGATGGTGACATAATAGAAGTCAGTACCAATCAGCGTCCCAATATATTAACTGGTCACAGACCAATGATCGATTCCAAGATTGATGTGCCAAGGTCTTCACAATTACCGCTTTCTGTAGTTATCAAAACTACTTGAGCAGAACCTAGTCAATATGAGGAGAATCCCACATCAATAATAAAAGCCATCATATTTCAAAATACTTTTCTAACGTATGTAGAAAAAAAAGGGTATGATAGAAGATGTGACAACATGGGTTTTACTTCTCTGCCTAAGCAATTGTAGGCCAAAATTGTTAGAGATGTTTCAGTATATCCTATTTCAGATTTTTTAAGTTCATTTCATTTAAGGAGAAAAAAACTCTATGGAAAAGACATTTGGATCTTTTGTAATTCTAACACGGTTTAATAAAAGTTTTGAAAAATTGACATGTTAGAAAAATATTTTGAAAATAACACAGTTTCAACACAACCACTATTAAGAATAGTGGTTGTACACAACTGCTATTGAGAATAACAATTGTTTCAAAAGTCATTTCTCAATCAAATTAATTAACAGCTATAGAAGTCAATCTAAATTTTTATGAAGATCCATTGGCCAAGAAAGAATGGGGCACTGGGGATATTTTAGAGCTCCATTTTTTTACACACTCAGTACTGTTAGAAAGATCTTAACGAGACGATTCTAACCACACCTTAAAAGACCACCAAACATGATCATGATTTGTTAGGGGTTTTTTTCGGGGTTAATTATGACCTCGTTTAGTGGTCTTTCAAGGTGTAGCTAGAATCGTCTCGTCAAGATTTTTCTAACGATACTAAGCGTGTCAAAAACGAATCTCTAGTGTGTCCTTGGTGACTCATTTTTTTCTTTCCATTTTTTTCTTCCCTCATTTCTCTCTCCTGCCAGATCACCTTATCTCCTAACTATTAGATCTTGAATCTTATCTTTTAGCCATTGGATTTTCATGAAATTTTGAGTTGACTTTTGATATAGCTAATTATTTTGCAAAAGAGAAAACATCAATACACAACCGCTATTCTTAATAGCAGTTGTGTATAGAATTGATATTAAAAAACATGATTGTATTCAACCGCTATTTCTAATGGTGGTTGTGTACAAAACTAATATTGAAGAACAAGGTTTTGTTTAAACTATGGTATTTCCCAAAATCTTGGTGGGGTTGGATTGAGTTTATTGCATAATAATCCACATTATAAGAAAAGATTATGAAATTAAGGTTTTGGGGAACAATGATCAATTCTTTCCATCTCTTCAAAACTGAACAAGCAGCACCCTGATAACTGACCATTCATCTACAAACCCCATTATCTATCTCTCATCTCCTCAAATCCACTTATAGTCATAATTTTATCACAAAAAGAAATTCGAATAATTAATCTATCATTGGCTATTTTTTAGGACAAAACATGTGCATATTCCACCACCAGTACAGACAACCTTGATGAATCATGAATCCATACGAGAAATTGATTTCAATTGTAATTTTGTTGTTTGATTTGGAAGAAATCATAAGTTCTCCAGTGTTTGTCAAAGAGGGAAAGTCACAGAGAGAGAGAGAGAGAGAGAGAGAGAGAGAGAGAGAGAGCACCTGAAATGATCTATTAATTTATCGTTTGGTGTCTTTGATTGTTATAATATATATGGGGGTACTATAGTCATTTCATTATATTT
>Ga0307517_10005167_pt1 | contig 19805 bp, 20 predicted proteins | sample 23_EM_MG_FD_194515 | JGI IMG/M metagenome (GOLD analysis project Ga0307517, IMG submission 194515) | Populus trichocarpa ectomycorrhiza microbial communities from riparian zone in the Pacific Northwest, United States - 23_EM | ecosystem: Host-associated > Plants > Roots > Unclassified | place... | reverse complement strand
AAGTCAAAGCTTATTTTAGAGCCTTGCCTCTATTGTTTACCCCAAGAAAAATTAATAGATTTTGGTGGAACTTGGAAGGGGGCACTGCTATGAGGAGATTAATGGGAAAACAAAAGATTAAGGAGTTGGTTGTGAAATCATTTAAACTTGAGGGAGCAAAAGATTAAGGAGTTGGTTGTGAAAGAACTTAAACTTGAGGGATTAATTTGAATAAACCCACAAACTATTGCTTCACCTCCCTTAAACCCTAGTGTCAGCGTAGCATCCCTGTAACCCTCCCGCTTCTCTTACTCTAACAGCTCCCAGGAAAGAACATAAAGTAGTTGTTTAGACCTCTTTCTGTATTTCACCATTTCTCACAAGAAAAATGGGGTACCATATCGCTTTTTCTAAACCATTTCAGTTAAAACCTAGGGTTTGTCAAATCTCACTCACACCCTACCTCCATTTCTGCACTTCAATTCCAGCTCCAGGTGAAGATCCTATCTCCCCTAACCCAGAAACAACCGCATCTCCAGGCCCGAAACCTGACCCAAAAACCGAAACCCCAAATGTGGCTCAAGAGAAACAATACCAGCGAATCCCGAGAGCTAAGCAGCAGCATCGAAGCCCTGAAAAACTAGAGGATATAATTTGTAGAATGATGGCTAATCGGGACTGGACGACCCGGTTGCAGAATTCGATTCGAGCTCTAGTGCCCGAATTCGATCATTCTTTAGTTTATAATGTTTTGCACGGAGCTCGAAAGCCCGATCACGCGCTCCAATTCTTCAGGTGGGTTGAACGGGCGGGTTTAATTCAACACGACCGCGAAACCCACATGAAGATTATCCAGATTTTGGGTAGATATTCTATGCTTAATCACGCCCGTTGTATTGTTTTAGAAGATATGCCTAAGAAGGGTTTTGAATTAGATGAGGATATGTTTGTTTTGTTAATCGATAGTTATGGTAAGGCTGGGATAGTTCAAGAATCTGTTAAGATGTTTTCTAAAATGAAAGAATTGGGTGTGGAGAGGAGTGTTAAGAGTTATAATGCTTTGTTTAAGGTTATTGTGAGGAAAGGGAGGTATATGATGGCCAAAAGGTTTTTTAATAAGATGCTAGATGAAGGGATTGGGCCGACTAGGCATACTTATAATGTGTTGATATGGGGCTTCTTTTTGTCAATGAGGTTGCGAACTGCAGTCAGGTTTTATGAAGATATGAAGGTTAGAGGGATATCTCCGGATGTGGTTACTTATAATACGATGATTAATGGATATTATAGGCATAAGAGGATGGAGGAGGCTGAGAAGTTGTTTGCTGAGATGAAGGCAAAGGATATTGCACCTACTGTGATAAGTTATACGACCATGATTAAAGGGTATTTTGCAGTGGATAGAATTAATGATGGGTTGAGGTTGCTTGAAGAGATGAAGTCGGTTGGTATTAAGCCTAATAATGTGACGTATACGACTTTGTTGCCAGATCTTTGTGATGCTGGGAAAATGACTGAGGCTAAGGATATTTTGAAGGAAATGGTGAGGAGACGCATTGCACCCAAGGATAATTCGATCTTCCTGAAGTTGTTGAACAGTCAGTGCAAGGCTGGGGATTTGAAAGCGGCTGTGGATGTGCTTGATGGAATGATTAAGTTGAGCATTCCATCAGAAGCTGGACATTATGGTGTCTTGATAGAGAATTTCTGCAAGGCTGAGGAGTACGATCAGGCAGTGAAGTTTGTGGATAAGCTCATTGAGAATGATATTATTTTAAGGCCACAGAGTACTTTGGAAATGGAGTCTGGTGCTTATAACCCAGTTATTCAGTATTTGTGCAGCCATGGACAGACTGGAAAAGCAGAAATCTTATTCCGGCAGCTGTTGAAAAAGGGTGTTGAGGATCCTCTTGCCTTTAATAATTTGATCTGTGGGCATGCAAAAGAAGGAACTCCTGATTCTGCTTTTGAAATTCTAAAGATCATGGGTAGGAAAGGAATCCCCCGAGATGCTGATGCTTACAGGTTGCTTATCGAGAGCTACTTGAGGAAAGGTGAGCCAGCTGATGCTAAAACAGCTTTGGATAGTATGATTGAAGATGGACACCTTCCAGATTCATCAGTATTCAGGTCAGTGATGGAGAGTTTGTATGAAGATGGTAGGGTTCAAACTGCTAGTCGTGTGATGAAAAGTATGGTGGAGAAGGGGGTGAAAGAGAACATGGACTTGGTTGCTAAGATTTTGGAAGCTCTTCTCATGAGAGGTCATGAAGAGGAAGCCCTTGGACGCATTGATCTCCTCATGAGTAGTCAGTGTAATGTCAATTTTGATAGTCTTCTGTCCATTCTTTCTGAAAAGGGCAAGACCATTGCTGCTCTTAAGTTGTTAGATTTTGGATTGCAGAGGGACTGTGACATAGACTTTAAAAGCTATGATAAAGTGTTGGATGCTCTCTTAGCAGCAGGGAAGACTCTCAATGCATATTCAATTTTGTGTAAAATTATGGAGAAAGGAGGAGTCACTAGTTGGAGGAGCTATGAGGATTTGATTAAGAGTCTTAACCAGGAGGGAAACACAAAGCAGGCTGATATACTCTCAAGAATGATAAAGGGAGATGATAAGTCACATGAAAACAAGAAAGGGAAGAAGAAAGCTTCTGTTGCTGCTTAATTCCATTACTTTTTTTCTTTTCTTTTCTTCATTTAGTGGTCAGAACTTTCTTGAACGTTTTTTGAAAATGATTAGTACTTCATTTTGAGTAGAATAAGGTTTTTAGTAGAGCAATGTAACCTGTCCGTTTGTTTATTTTGAACCAAGGGTTGTTATACCTCATTCCCTCTTACATGGATCACGTTTCATTCTTTGAACTATTGTAGGCGAGGAGGAGAGGTAGATAGTCTAGCAGTGGAGCTGCTTATGTGTTTATGTGTTGGATTTTCATCAAAGCATGTCATGTTCTTGTTATACTGTTTTCTTTCAAGCAAAAAGTGTCATCTTAATGGTTATTGTGAGCACTTGGAACAATGGCTCTTAGTTGCAACTTCTGCGTTACACAAACACTTGACACTTAGAAATAAAGTTTTGCTTTTATCTTCCATTTACCTGTTCGAGAGGGTGCTTTATTCAGTTGCAAAATAATAGAGCAATGATATATTGTGAACTTTTTTATTTTGCATTGTTGTTTTTTTCCCCTTTGGATAATTAAGCTGTATGATTATGTTTGGATTATAGAACTAAAGAAAGGAATAATATGTTTGAAGTGGTACTTTATAAAGGATATGTATTGTGTAGAATGGTTATGAATGTAAAGGTACGCTTGATCTATTCCTTGTTTAGATATCAGTTATTTCTACGATGGTTTTACAAATACAAGACCATGAGCTGTATTTATGAGATTGGAGCTTTTGAGAGGGTTTTTGGAATAATCTGGAGGGATCATTATTTGACTCGTCTGTAGGAAGATCCTTATCCTCTTCATGAATTCTCGTAATGAATTCCTTTTTTTCACTTAATGGTCTACATTTAATGTATGCTCCAAATTTACCTTAATGATGTTATACTCTATTTGCTGATTTATAATGATGATAATTTTTAGTTAATTTATATGTAGCCACCCTTTACCCAGCTCTTTTCCACAAATTCGCCTCCCTATGAATTTCCCTTGTTTTAGATTTAGCGGCTGCTGCATTGTTGTTTGGTTAACAGGAACAGGGTACACCAAAATTTTGACACCGGTGTGGAAAAACAATGTGGAGTTCTCATGATGAGTAGGACGGCACTTCTTTCTGAAGCAGGATCTGGGGTTAGCCCCAGACAAATTTGATATAGATTCTGAAGTAACCTGATTAATTGTTTTTCAAGGTATCAAATGGGGGATGCTTGTGGCGTGTGCAGTGATGGGAAAAGTTATCGGTTTCTGCTTTGCTTGCAATAATGAGGCTATGAAGCGTGTAAATCTGCAGGTCAGAAGGAAGATTCATAAATACATACAATATACATCAACTTTGAGGTTTTTTATTTTGATCATGTCCTGAATACTCTTTTCCCGTCTTTTGAATGAATTGTTCTTGTTGAAACTAGATTACCCTTGAAGATTCATTGCCAAATTTTACTGGCAAAGTTTCCAAGTTGTGGAACCATAAACCAGGCTCCAACACTATAATGAAATATTCAACCAAACAACTTTAAAGTATAGTCAATCAAAGAAGTTGCACCTTGCAGCAAGAGGGCAATCAGCTGCGGCATGATTCCACATTTGTGGGTCATGTTAGAAATTCTACTCCGCATTGTAACATGAGAGCTCTGCGGCAACGCGGTTGCATTTGAATGTGCACGCGCTACCCAATTGTGTTCATTGGGCAGGAAGACTCCCGGACAAATATTTGCTTTCTCTGGTTGTGACTGGAGTAAGCTCAGAAAATATTTGAGAGAAGTAGATTGAAGGGAAACTAAGCCAATATAGCTGAGGCTAGGTTTTAAACTTCACAAAAGTATAGAATATCATTGACCACCTGCGCATCACCAACTACTGAGTTTCGGTTCTCAACTTTCCCTCGCAAAACATGAGTTCAAAACAATATAAAAGCTAAGAGAATTGGTACACAAACACATCAACAAAAGATGAGATGTCCTCGAATCAATTATACTATTTGTCAACATCTGCATACAAAAGGAAACATCAAGTTGCTAAACATATAGTCTAGCAATCACTGAAGTTGCAAGAACTCCAAGACAACAATCACAAAAAGGAGTAGAGTGGCACAAGGATATACAATACTACAGAAACAACCAACAAGCTGGCAGTTAAACTAATTTGATTAGAAAACTTCAGAAGATATGATACTCCAGCTGAGTGCAAGGTAGAACTTTAAGACACCGGTCCAAGATAATCACCCTCTAAACTGACCAGAGCCTGGAATTCCCTTTCTGCCTCTAACCATTTTGTTCCAAGCACAACAAAACGAACCACCACATCTTTTTCAATCTTTGACGTCTTGTCATTCAAGAAAACTGGATTTTCTCCGGGCACATAGCGGTAATCTAGCATTTTCATACTAGAGAGATAGATATTCTCAATTGGCCCACATCTCAAGAGAACCCCATGCTTGAGCACCTTGTGAACAACCCCCTCTAAGATCTCCCCCTTGAAAATCTTGAAGGTGATACCACTGAAAACAACAGGAAATAGAACATCCCCTGTGTGCTGCCTGACTTTTCCCTCCCCTATGCTCTCCAAAGTTGAGACAGCAAGATAGTATCCGAGATCTTTGGTGGCCCGTTTTTTAGCAAAGTCAGCTAAAAGGCAGACAACAATTGACCTTTGGAGCATTAGTCCTTTGGCATCCAGGTTCTCAGCTGGTATTATGACATTCCAGGGCAACTGCACTTTGAGAAACATTTTTTTTCCTTTTTCCACTTTTTTCACCTGTCATAAACCAAAAGGTAAGAAATAAATCAATCTCAGTTCCGGTTTCGGAGCTTTACCGAGAATAATCAGCTATACAGAAAAGACTCCTGAGGTGCAAATTACCGAGAATACATTAAGGACCAGTTAGTCAACTACCACTATTTGAGGATAATTTGTCATGTCTTACCAAACTTAAGTGGCACCACCTAAAATGCTTTAGATATGCTAATAAACAATAATGGAAAGAAGAAACCGAGAGCATAGCTTTATGAAGAGACTCCTAGCAGACAGACTATTGCAAACCAAACCACAAAGCCAAACACACTACCTCTTGAATTAACTAGGTAGCCCCATGCATTATTTTGGTCCCCCAGGGTTTGCACAGATACTATTATTAACTAAAAGAAATTTTTAAAGAATTCTATACACATGTTACTAGTCAGCCGACTTGGAAGAAAATATGAACCAGAACAGAAACCGCAAAAGACAGCAGCAGAATTGTTAAGCCCAAAACTTAAAAATGCAGTTGGAACTTGGGGCCCTCTTGCGCTCAACATCCAGAAAGGCATGCAGTGAATGAGGTTGAATTAAACAACATTTTAGCCCACAGAGCCCATAGGCAGATTTTAAACCATGCAGCCATTAGCTATCTCATCCTTTGCTCACATGATCAAACATCCCCAAGGTTTCAGAGGGGAAGTTTTCCATCCATGTCAACTATATTGCCTTGGAGTGAAGAGGAGAATAAATTTCAACTCCTTTATTTTACGGTAAAAGTAAAACAAAGGAGAGAAAGCACTGAAAGTAAGGATAAAGTTCGAAAGAGTAGAGAGGGATCAACATATTGCAATAACCCTAAGCTTATTTTAAGTTTTTGTTTTTCAAGTATGCATATGCCTGGAGTATGAAACAACAACAAGAAGAAACCACTGCACCAATCAAAGGACCAGAAAATATAGATGGTTGTCTAGTAGTCTTGCAGAAAATTATAAGTCTTAACTACAGCAAGTTCTCCTACATCAGACTAGAGCGTCAATTGCCTCTACCTAGTCAGCAAAGGTATTTGCAGTTCTTCTATACAACTCAACTCAACCATGTCTTAGCTCCCATAAGAGCTAAACTTTCTATCACTCAACTAAAAGTACTTCAAAGTAATGGTTGAATCATCATATGTTTCAATTGTTTCATACAGGTATTATGGTTATTGTTTATGTGCAAGAGTCTTTGCTAGGACCCCCAAAAACTGGTGAAGGGTTTCAAAATCATTTACACATGGTAACCCTGGCATAGCCTTATGTGTGACTCCATTTTAAATCTATACTTTCAATCTAAACCCAAATTAGGTCTGTAACTTGTGTTTTTGCAGTGTCCAAACAAAATGCACAATGATGAACCACATGTTAATTAAGTTTTATAGACACACATTCCTATTTTCTGATTTACAAGGGCCCAGAATTGTATCATATCAAAAGAAAATTATACGTATTCCTGAAACCAAATAACTCCATTCATTTACGCATTTACATAACAACAGGTATTTAGAGTCCTCTCCTCTTCCAGGTAAAGCATAATTAACTAATTCAATGCACTCATCAGTCCCTTTCAACCAGACAATAACATAGCATTTTACATAAGAAAGCACAGAAATTTGATTAATAGCCTCTTAACTCATCTTCATTCACTTTATTCACTTCAATACAACATTTTCATAGTTAAAAAAGTCCAAAATAATAAGCTCTTAACATTTCTTGCCTTCTTGACTTCTCTCGTGTTGAAGAAAAACAGATATGACAAAAACAAAACATACCCATAAACCTGGCTTTAACCAAAAATCCTTATGAAAAAAAGTAACTACTGACAACAAAGAAAAACTTTACAGAATTGAAAAATAGCATGCTCCCATATGAAACAAAGACAAAACCTTTACTAAATTAGTTAGAAGCGGGAAAATAGAAAAAACACTAACTTTCGCGTAATGAGTGCATCAAAATAGACGAACATCAAAAGGGTTTCAATAATGAAGAACCTGAACTCGTCCTAGATGATAAAAGAGAGCCCTTGTTGTTGTGGACTCACCGAGTTGTGACGCGTTCTCCTCCTCGGTTCTTTCTCTTCCCAGTTCACAAGGCCTCAGTTGGCACTGGTGCGTGCCCTGGTAGATGTGTGACTGACCATGTTTTTTTGTTTTGCGCAGCGACTGTCTGGGTCCTATACAAAAACGTCTCTTATGTAGTTATGGTGACGGAGAATTTGCAACCAGTTGCTTCAGGCCACGTCAACCTGCGAAGCTCTTTATCGCATTTTGGTGACGATGATTTTACTATTAGCAAATAATAAAGTAAGTTTTTGAGGTAGAGTAATTATTAAAACGACACATTTATCAAAACAAAAATCACAGTAAATATGATTAGGTGCTGTTTGAGATCATATTTTCTTTCTATGTTCTGTGTTTTTATTTTTTAAAATTAGAAGAAGAAAAAACATGTGAAAAATTATTTTTTTATATAAAAATATAAACTGTCATCAAGTTGTTTTTTTAAAAAATGATTTTTAAAAATTTTAGAATTAATTTTTACAACCCGTGAGTTAGGTCGGGTTGGTGATGTTAGGGAATGGACATGCATCACCTAACCGAAGATGCCCAACATCGGGCCTAGGCTGGGTTCGGAGCACCTAAGGTCGAGTTTGAGATGCAGGGGCTCGGGTCGGGATCGAGTCTAGGTGTAGGGGTGGAGGATAGGACACCTAAGGATTGAGTCCGGACTTTCGATGGTCAAGTCTGTGGATTGTCTAGCCTGAGACATCTAGGGATCGAGCAAGGACCAGGACTAAGGTTGGGCCAGGGTCGTGTCTTTAGCATATAATTTCAGAACGCTTACGAGTCAGGCCATAGCTGAGATGGATGCCTCCGAGGGTAAGGTCAGGACTATACAAGGGAGAGGGCAGTGCGCCTTGAAAATGAAACTTAAGTTTGCATTCTTGTTTTGAGTTTTTTTTTTTTTTTTCATTTTGAATTTGGGTTAATGATTTAAATAAATAAAATCCCTTACATATAAAGTTTGAAAAATCTAAGGATGAGAATAAACCTTTTACACCATCAGCAGCCTGTGATCTGAGGTGTTTTTTTATTATATTTTAAATTTGGATAACTTGAATATTTTTTCTAAAAGTTAATTCAGAAGATGTTGAGTTAATTAAGTGTAAAAGAAGGCATAATGGTTTGAAACTTTAATTTATTAGTTTATTTTTATCAGTATATTCTCCCAAATTTATCATATGCCCCAAAGTCATTTAATTTTATATTTAGAACAAAAAATAATGACCAGCTTTTATTACCTTGGGATTCAAAAGATATCAAAAATAATTTTATATTTATTATTTAAAAAAAAAAAAACCGAAACCGGTTCAAACCGACCGGGTTCGGTTCGGTTCGGTTCAGTTTTTTAGGACAAAAACCAGTTCAAACCAGTTTGGCTCGGTTTTTTTCTGTTTTTTTCGGTTTGGATTCGATTTAGTTTTTTCAGTTTTAGGCTTATAAAACCAAAACTGAAACCGAACCGGTCGGTCTTTTCAAAATTTTTATCGGTTTAATTGGTTTTTTTTCACGATTTGGTTTTTTCAGTTATTTTTTTTTCTGATTTTCTCAGTTTTTTGGTTTTTTTACTCACCCCAGTTCCTAGTCTAGCTAAAGAGAAGTTAATGAAAAGTCTGTATTTTATAAAATAACTCAAAAGTTTTAGCATAAATTATAAGATTTTTTTATTCTTAAGAGCACATAAATCTCTAGATAATTATTTCAATACTACAGAAGATATATATGCTATTAATTTTCCACTGTGTTTATATGCTTAAAATATTAAAATTATCTTACAATCTTTTTATTTCACATGAACGTGCGAGATTTCTACCGCCAAACAACATTGAATTTTGATAAGGGGAACGGGTTGATCTTCGAGTATTCTTTTGAAATAACATGTCCATGTTTGCACCTTAATACCACAACTGATTCCAAGACTTTGACATCCATGTCATCCAAGATTGATCCTTGTAGCGCCTGCATGCCATCTACTCAAGTAAAATGCTTCATAAATTTTCCACGATGTTAAAAGACAGTTTACACTTTAAAATTCATGCTCACAGCGCAGACAAGCAGTCCAAATTTTTTGCACAAGCAGAACAGTAATGCTGATCTAAACATCTATAAGTCTAACTCATCAGATCCACATAATGAAATTGGTCCGAGGGAATCACCTACTAAACTTGCAAGCATCATGAAATCCCTTCTCATATCCCACATTTTCTCTATCCATCTCACGTCAAGCACAGAGAAACGGACTAGCACATTATTCTCTATCCTCGCAAGCTCATCGTTCAAGAAGACTGGATTTTCCTCGGAAGTATATTGGTAATTTGGCATTTTCCTAGCTGAGAGGAAGATATACTTGACAGGTCCGCATCTCAATAGGACTCCATGTCTAAATGTGCGATGAACAACCCCCTGCAAAATTTCTCCTTTCATAGGCATGAAGGTTCGACATTTAAACTCTACATGGAACAACACATCGCCAGACTTGTTCACCACTTCCCCTTTGCCTATGCTCTTCAAATTAGTTACTGCAAGAAAGTAACCGTGATCCTTGCTGGCCTTCATGCTCAATAAGTCCTTCAACAGGTGTGTTACTATAGACCTCTGTGGAACCAATCCATTTCTGTCCAAGTTTTCAGCAATGATTCTGACAGTACTGCAGACTTCCACTTCACCAAACATACCAGTGATCTACTCCAAAATAACTCCAATAAACAGAATAACAAGGAAGTCCTTGAACAATCGAACAACCAGCTTACTCTGGAAATGCATCAAGTAGTTAAACAGAGAATAACAGTGAGCCAAGTTTTCAAAACAAAACCTGATCCAAATAATCTAATGAGTGAGATTAGGAAGTTTAAAACTATAATATGATTCAAGAAGTGATTGCTAAACTATAAGTACATAGCTACTTTTATTCGACAAAAAAGAGAGTAACCATAGGACAACATAGCTACAGCCAACTATTAGGTCATCACTGGTTGGAACTTGGAAAACATGGAAGAATAAACTGGGTCAGGTTTCAGCTTACAGTGATGGGGGTTGCTACAATGCTGATGCTTTGAGCATCAATATAATGCAGGTGGACATGAGCCCACTGGATTTGAATCAAGTGAGTCCCATTTTGCTGTTTTATTCAAATCCATTGACCCTAATGGCCATTGGCAATATGCTGATGCTTTGAGCATCGAATTCTAGTCTTCCCCTGCATTAATAGGGTCTGCTAATTCTAACTGTTCTCAAATAATTATCAACATATTCACCAAGAAAAGCAGATCTTATTATTAGTCATCATAGCACACTTTGAGTTTCCACAGTTGTTTATACATCATTGAAGCACATGATCTTAGTTTGTCTACATGCAAGTAAAATCAAATAAAACCCTTCTTCCAAATGACCTAACCCTCCATCTCCAGTTACACCTTGACTTGTGACCCAACAAGATTCAAATATGCCTACGAATCCGCACACGCCTATCTTAATCAACAGCCTAACAACAGTAAGAAATTAACTGAAAATGTTGCAGTGATTTGAATTTGAAACAGAGTTCAAACCAAAACTTGTTCATCTATCACGCAAATTTAGAGGGAAAAAAATCCTTTATCACCAAGGATAATTACAAGGGCAGTAAATATATTCACCAAATAAGGTGATGCTATACAGATTCTTACCACAATGAGTAATGTAAATTTTCGCAGGCCTTTAACTAAACCGACATGAAAACAGCCTACTTGGTTTTCTTGCAAAATAAAATCCCACCAACTCATAAGTAAAAATCCCACCATTTATCAGTTGTTAATAACTCGCCGTTATTAGTACAGAAAGAAAACCCGATTCCAAATTTAACCCAGATCAGATCAGATCAGGCTAAGAAAAGAGAGTCACGAAAAACAGGAATTTAATGCAGAAAAAAACAAATTGAAGTGAAGTAAGCGAAGGAACCTGAGCTTTGGCCTTTTGAATTTCGAAAACGCTACGCTATGGAGTAGTATTTAGCTTCTGCTTCTCTTGTATCCCTGTCTCTCTGCTTATTGTTAATAAAACTGCGTGTGAATTGTGCAGTAGATAAAAATGCAAGCTTTGTGAGGGGGTCCGTTTGGCAAGTGTCATACTGTCTATGCAATCCAACACGGGGCTGTTTGGGGCAAGGGATCTCCTGCTCAGAGTTAACACTCGACTTTTTTTTCTTTTCTTTTTTATTTGACAGTAAGGTTATTCTCCTCATGACTACCCTGTTTGGATTTGGGTAACTTTTATTTTTGAATATTTTTTAAAAATATATTTGTTTTTAAAAAGTATTAATTTATTTTTTTAGTATTTTTTGATGATTTTAATATGATAATATTAAAAATAAAAAAATAAAAATATATTTTAATATATTTTTAAACAAAACAATATTTTTTAAAAAATATTTACACAATTAAAATGGATAAAAGAGGAGATTTATGTATTAATCAAAAAAAACTTTTAAGAAATAAATCCAAACAAGACACCCTTTCCCATTGATTTCTGACCTGGAATTTTAAACTCGTAAAATTAAAAAAATAAAGCAAGATCAACTTTTTAAACTTAGCAATGTAACCTATATTTTGGTTTTATGTTTTTTATTCAATGGCTGGTGGTATTTTAATTAAGTGTTAAAATTTAAAATTTAAATAAAATTCAATAAATTTAACTTATTTATCAATTGAATTTAAATTAAATACTATAATTAAATTTAATTACAGTAAAGAATTAGTTTCAAACAACTTATAAGAGAATTATCAAAATCAAATTACCCATTAAAAATAAATTAAATATCATTAATATTTTTTTAGCAATGATTTCTTTTAATAATCTAAAATTTTTTTTTTTCAATTAAGAGCAATAACCTTTAATCTTTAACAGAAGGAAAAATAAAACCCAATGAATTTTCGTCTCATCAAGAAAAATCTTGTTGTAATCATTAAAGAACAAAATGTTATGAGTTAAAGTTCTACTTTCAAAGGAAACTAAAAAACAAACCTTTAAACTAAAAAAAGAAAAGAAAAGAAGGTTAATATGGATGAGGAATTCCATAGCTGGTATAGCGAAACTCCTAGCCGGAATTGGAGCATCAATTCTTTATGTAACCAAACTGACCGCAGATATTATTAACCCGCCATGGATGGATAACAAAACAATCCAAGACAGGCAGCATCCATTTGCAGTCTGTGGCCGTTAAACCCCACAAAAAATCATACAATTTCTTCATTTGGGCTTATAAATTAGCTCACTTGCCTGTTGCCTCCACACTTTATTCACGTATGCACTGTAATAATAATAACAATGGCTTTAGTGCCTAGTCGTCAATTATACATTGATTCTTTTCAAAGCTCCTTCTCGAAATTCCATGGCACTCCTCTCCAATTCTTCAGGTACAGTTCATCTTTTCCTCTCAGATCACACTCTGGTTATGCATGTTCAATCACTGACAAAAACCCATCTACGAAATCCACCTCTTTTCCCACTGATAAATCCAAGACCTTAAATTTATCTACTGGCAGCAGTTGGTTTTTTAATTGGAATAAACCCAACAAGCAAAACCTACCAAGACCCCCTCAAGCTGTGTTTGATTATCGAAGCAATAACAGTAACAGTAGTGGTAGTGGTAGTACAATGGAGAAAATAGTGGAAAAATTGAAGAAACATGGTTACATGGATGGTGATGTTAATGAGAATAAAGAGAGAATGCAAGAAAGAGTGATAGAGAAAGGGAGTGTTGAGGATATATTTTATGTGGAAGAAGGAATGCTGCCGAATGCACGAGGTGGGTTTTCCAAGGAATCACCTTTAGGAGTAGAGGATGTGTTTAGGAGTGACGGGGAGGTGAGGTTTCCATGGGAGAAGCCAAAGAAGGAGGAGGATGAGGGGAAGTGGACGGCGAGGAGTAAGAGTAGGACATCATTAGCAGAGCTGACATTGCCAGAATCTGAATTGAGGAGGTTGAGGAACTTGACATATGGAACGAAGAGCAAGACTAGGGTTGGGGGCAGGGGGGTTACTCAGGAAGTAGTTGATGCTATTCATGACAAGTGGAAGACTTCAGAGATTGCGAGAGTGAAAGTTGAGGGTGCACCGGCACTTAATATGAAGAGGATGCACGAGATATTGGAGGTATGTTGCCTCTGAATTTGGTTGTCTATTTTTACCTGTGTGAATGTGAATTCTTTGCTATGTTTGCTATTCTAGGTGGTTAGCGAACTCCTTTATTTTGTATGCTTATTGCATTGGTGATGGGATGTTAATTGAAGGAAAAAAAAGTAAAGTAAATCAACACACCACAAGCAAAAGAAACCATGCTTATAGAAATTTTAAGTATTCTTGGTTGTTAAATTGGGATTATAAGTGTTCTTGGTTGCTAAATTGGAATTAAATTATTGCTCATAAAAAGAAAAGATTATTGGAATGCAATTGTATTTGATAAATGTGAAAAACAAAACAAGATACTAGCTAGAGCCTGGCTACCGACGAGCATAAGGCCATCCTTTCTTGTGCATTGGCTCTAAATCTCGCATATGGGCAAGAAAAGAGACAGCAATGGTCACCCAGTTCACTGGTTTGCTAGAAGCAAATAGAGTGGGAATTATTAACAAGATATATGAAGTCTGTATATAACATAGTCGGGACTTGTGAATCATTGATTTTAGATGATAGCTGATCGTTTTGAAGGGAATCTTTGACCCGAGGTTCTCATTTAGCAAATAAGAAGCCAGGTACTTGCTGTATCTAGCCACAATACTTAGGAGACAGGCTGGTGATTATGAGAGGATATATTATTCCCTGGCACCCATTAGCCGGAGAATGATTATGTTTAATCAGATTGTCCCTTGAGATTTTCTTAGATTTGAAATCAACCACAAGTGAAGTAGTCAATTGTCCCTTGGAAAGGGTGTTGCGTAGTATTTAGAACTGTTTTCATCTTTTTCATAACTATTCTCTGCATCTTGTTTTTTCAATGTATTCGCTCTTTTGCTTTACTTGTCATGCAATGATGTGCTGTCAACCTTACCTTACATAGTTCAAGAAACAGAATGCAATATTCATTAGACAATAATGACATGTATGGATATTTGTTACTGGTGCATCTTGATGAATAATTATTTCATCCATGGTTTAAGAATGCTACTCTTTGTTATTCTTTCTCCTTTTCATTTCCTTTAAATCATAATATGTGCAGAACAAAACTGGGGGCTTGGTGATTTGGAGGTCAGGAGCTACTGTATCTTTATATAGAGGTGTGAGCTATGAGGATCCTGCATTGAAATGGAAAAAAAGGATATTCAAGAAGAAAGAAACATCTTCTAATTCTTTACCAGCAGCTACTAGCATAACTATTGGAAGTCAATCCAAAAATTCTCCTGATAATGAAATACATGCTCCTCGACCAAAAACAGAAATTAATGTGGAGGCTGCAAATCAAAAGGAGACAAAAACACAGACGGATGTAAAATATGAAGATGAAGTAGACAAGTTGTTGGATGGTCTGGGCCCCAGGTACACAGATTGGCCAGGACTTGATCCACTACCTGTAGATGCAGATATGCTTCCTGGGGTTATTCCAGGTTACCAACCTCCATTCAGGATACTTCCTTATGGAGTAAGACCTACTCTTGGACGACAAGATTCAACATCCTTACGAAGGCTTGCCAGGGTCCTTCCTCCTCATTTTGCAGTAGGTAGGTTATTTTTCATTAGAAATACTGTTTATAGCTTCAAAACCTGTAGTGATTGTGTGTCAATTTTCCTGAACCAGGCAGAAGCAGGCAGCTCCAAGGCTTGGCTGTGGCCATGATTAAATTATGGGAAAAGAGTTCAATTGTGAAGGTTGCACTTAAACGTGGTGTACAGCTGACTACTAGTGAAAGAATGGCTGAAGATATTAAGGTAGTGCAACAGATCTCATGAACTTTTCTCACAAATTTCATCCATTAGCTAGCAATTGTGTAATAGAACTCAATTTGTATAGACTATAGAATAATTGTCATTCTTGCCTCATTTGCATTGTTATTGTTTTGTATTGGAATCTATGCATAGTATTCTTAGTGCAATAATCTGAGTATTATGAAAATGAAAACTGTTGTTTTAGTTCCTGAACTAGCATATCAAATATTGCAAGTAAAACATCAATTGCACGGTACTGTAAACATTGATGAAAAATGATTGCTCATTTGCACTTAAGTTTTTGATTAGCCATATTGAATAGTTGACTTTGTAATTGTTGTTGCTGGCACAGAAATTGACAGGGGGCCTGCTGCTATCTAGAAATAAGGATTTCTTGGTGTTCTATAGGGGAAAGGATTTTTTGTCACCAGAGGTCAGTGAAGCATTGCTGGAAAGGGAGAGATTGGCGAAGTCCCTACAAGATGAAGAGGAACAGGCACGGTTAAGAGCATCTGCCTTGGTTATACCGAGTGATGAAATAATGGAGGAATCTGGAATTGCTGGCAGCCTTGAGGAAACTTTGGATGCAGATGCAAAGTGGGGAAAGAGGTTAGATGATTGTCATAAGGAAAAAATTATAAGAGAAGCTGAAATAGTAAGGCATGCTAGCATTGTCAGAAGGCTTGAGAAGAAGCTTGCTTTCGTGAGTTCCTTGAAACTTGGTATTTTCTTGCCATGTCCCATGAAATATTTTTCTGTTACCTTAGTATATTCTTTATATGAATTTGTATTGCATGCAATTCTTGCTTGAGATTTGCTAGGTTCCCTTGCTAATTTATGAAACAGTAACGTATTAAGTCTCCTAAAGTTCTAGTGTGATTAAACTCCAGTCCTTGTTTTTCTAAAACCAACGACACTTGCTCTCCCACTAAAATTTGCATCTTGAGGACTACCATGTTGGTTTTACAAATACAGTGACTAAAATCTGAACACGTTGATGAACTAAATATAAATTGCTTTCCCTTAAATATTATGTATGTAATTTAGTTAAATGTAGATGATGCACTACATAGTATAATTGCCTTACAAGCACATGGTGTCACATGTTTTGTTCTAAATCTCCACAGCTTGAACTCAATGGTGTTTTGTTTGTCAGGCTCAAAGAAAGTTAAGAAGAGCCGAACGAACCTTGAATAAGGTGGAAGGGTTTTTAAAGCCATCAGAAAGGCAGGCAGACCCAGAAAGCATAACTGATGAGGAGAGATTTATGTTTCGCAAGCTTGGTTTGAGGATGAAAGCTTTCTTACTTTTGGGTAAAAACAAAACTATCTTTGTAATAAATCCATCATGGATTTTGATTGAGTGCAACTCACAAGTTAGTAAAACTCTTGCTTCAGGTAGGCGTGGAGTTTTTGATGGTACAGTGGAAAACATGCACTTGCACTGGAAGTACCGTGAATTGGTTAAGATCATTCTGAAAGCTAAAAGTTTTGAACAGGTTAAAAAAATTGCTCTGGCTCTTGAAGCTGAGAGTGGGGGGGTCTTGGTTTCAGTGGATAAAATCTCCAAAGGATATGCTATAATTGTATACCGAGGAAAGGATTATCAACGCCCTTCCATGTTGAGGCCAAAGAATCTCTTGACAAAGAGGAAAGCTCTGGCCCGCTCAATAGAAATTCAAAGGAGTGAGGTATCATTTATGTATTTTATTATTATTATTATTTTATTTTTTGTCAAAAACCCTTGCATTTGCTTTGCATTTTTTAGTGAGGTTCCATTCCATGAAAACTTTGAAGTTAAACCTGCAAAAGCCATTTGCCTGGCAGTGGTTCAGGTGCTCCATGCTATGGCAGGTGGTATCTCGCATTTACCTCCTGTCTAGGGGCAACTTGCTTTTGAGTTTTGAGCACCTTAGGTTGAAATTCTCTCTCGTTGTAATGTGAGGACCTTACCTAATGGCTCCGCTGGCCTCCCAGCAGTGAGCAGACCACTCACCTACATACAATTGTGAATGCATCAATGTTTTGGAAACCCAAACCTGAAACCTTTAACGAGTCATTTTGAGCTATACATGTTATCAGGCTCATTAAAAGACTGGTCTACAGTTAGCGTGGTTTCCAAGACTATGCCCAGCGTGGCCTCCCCCCTTCAATTGATAATAGGAGCTTGTATATAAGCAACCAATGGGTTTCAAACAGCGGCTACATGCATTTATAAGGACTTGAACCTGGTACCATGAGGCCACCATACTTGCTGCATATGGGTGGTTATTTTGGGGAACTTTACCCTGCACATCTATGCTTCAAATGAAAAAATGGGTTGGACATGGGGGGAGTAAATTCGGGTTACCTTCTTGATTCTTCCCATGATGAACAATCCCCTTCTTGGATACAAAATCTTAAATTTCAGTAGCCGAGGTATTTGCAAACATCAATCACCTTGGCTGACAGTTCTGATTATACTGTTGAACAGGCTCTCCAAAATCATGTTTCAGCTCTGGAAATTAAAGTGGAGAAAATAAGATCTGAAATCGTAAGGCTTCTTTTATGTTTTAGCTCTTGCTCTTTTACTTCCACCTCTTCAGTCGAATCTTATTTGTATTTGTTGCGTATCTGACATTTATAGGAGCAAATGGGCTTTGTCAAAGACAAAGGAGATGAGGAGTTGTATGACAGATTAGATTCTGCTTATCTGACAGATGATGATGCGGATGATACAGAGGTATATGCTTATTTGATCTTCTATGTCTGCATCTTTTGTCTGTTAAATTTGCTGTTTAACACTCTTCTTTCTCATCGCCTTTTATAGGATGAAGGAGATGAAGCGTATCTTGAGACATACAACAGTGAAAATGATGTTGATTATGATGATGAAACTGACAGCACAGTTCACAATGCCCTTCTGGATACGAATCTTCTTAACAATGTTCAGATACAAGAGTCTGAAACAGAACCTGAGGTCTATTTTTACAGCTTTACTTTTGTGTCATCCATTTCTTCTGTTGTTTGGGCTGCTAAATCCAATTTGTTCTAACACCTTTCCTTTTGTCTTTTTATCCCTTTAATAGGACTACTACGGAGATGAGGTATATCTTGGGACTTATGACAGTGAAAGCGACGATGGTGTTGATGATTCTGAAACAGTTAATAACCTTGATTCAGAATCTCCGTACAAATTTTCCATGTGATGTCCAAAACCAACTGTCTAGGAAAGGACTCGAGGTTTGTGATGGACATGCATGAGCATGGCAAATTTTGTGTGTCAGCGGCTAAACAGCGAGAGGAGGAGAAGAAGATGATGATTTATATTTATTTACCAATGAAAATAAACATCATCTTAGCTCGAAAAATGCTACCTTATAGCTATAAGATCTCAGACCACCTGCACCTCACTGTGTACAAAACATTTCTACACGCTCATCCATGGATGGATTTGCGGTCTGTTGGCCTGTAAATTGGTGTCTTCAGCTTTTGTTGTATTTTGTCAACAGCAAAAAATAAAAAAGAACTATACTTTGTTACCGCTGAATTACCATTTTTCACGTAGCAGATTAAATTTCATCAGTATATGGAACAAGTCACAGATGGAAGCTCGAGACTTGCTAGTCATTAGCCAATTATGTCCTAGGAGATGAAATTGAAGAGTTGTTTCTTGACAAGAATGATTAAAATTGGGAACCAGGTAACAAAATTTCAAAGGGCTGTTTTGCAAATTTGCAGCGGAAGGTTTTGAATCCGAAGAGGAAAGAAGGAAGAAAAGACATGGCCACTGGTGTAAAATCTGATATTTTTTCTCGCCAGAAGCGCCACCCAGAAATAGAAACGACATCCAGAAATAGAAACAACATCACGAGGATTAAAATGTCATTGTTTTTATTAGTTTAATCTAGGTGTCCGGGCCAGCTTACGCGTATCTCAACTAATCCTACGGGTCCTGAAGTTAATAACCATGTAAGCCTCCAGTAGCCATCATATGAGCAACCACAGGGCTCGAACATGAGACCACAAAAGGAACAAACCTCTTGATCTCAAGCTCTTATCACTGGGTCACCACCTAGATTGTTGGATTAAAATGTCATTGTTGAAGTTAGAGTTTGGCAGCTATACGATGTTGTAAAGAGGGGGGGTTCTCCCACGTGCAACTGATTTTTTAAATTAATTAATATTTTATATATACCTAAATATTAAATTACTACTTGACAATTATAAAAAAAAAAAAGACAAAAACCAAAACCCTTGACCCAATGCAAATAAAATTTTAATTCAACGTATTTTTATTATTTTACTATATATTTTAAATAAAAAATAACCTTGCACACGAGTGCTTTAATTTTTGTCTCTATATCAATTATTTTACTATGCAAAAAACAACAAAAAAAAAAAAACTATTATACCATGCTTCCAAGACTAAGCAAAGACTATTTGTGCTAT
>Ga0307517_10005166_pt1 | contig 19805 bp, 13 predicted proteins | sample 23_EM_MG_FD_194515 | JGI IMG/M metagenome (GOLD analysis project Ga0307517, IMG submission 194515) | Populus trichocarpa ectomycorrhiza microbial communities from riparian zone in the Pacific Northwest, United States - 23_EM | ecosystem: Host-associated > Plants > Roots > Unclassified | place... | reverse complement strand
TAGGCAGGAGGCCTGTAGACGAGAAGATAAGGGGGCGGATACAACAGGAAGGCGCTGGGAGGGGGTGGGGTCGCAAGGAGGGCGTCGGACGCTTTGGAGGGAAAGTGGGGCGTCCGGGCGCACCAGAAGCAAGAGATGAAAGGCAAAGAGGGCTCAGGAGATCTGGAAGGACGGGAGGCAAAGAGTGGACTGGCTTCGTCCGGACGCGGGCTCGATACGTCCGGTGAAAAAGGTTTTTTTTGCTGATGGGGTTCTTAAGGGCGGTATGAAGAACACAAGCATGGTGACTGAACTATGCGCAATCCTCAATGTCCATTATTCTAACATGATGCAGGAGATACTACGTTTTACTAGGCAGCATGATGCGGATGACCGGCCGTTGCCAGCTGACCCTACTGAACCAGGGTTACTGCCTGTAGAAGGATTGGTTCAGCTTGCAATTCTAGTAGCTGACTTTCAGGAAACTCGCAGGTTCCAGATCCACTGGGCCGGCTGTACTGAAACAAAAGCATTCCGTAACGGTGGCTCCAGAAACGATTGTTTATGGGTCCAAACTTGTGGGAAAGCGAACTATGCAGATTTACCAGGATAGGTGGCGGCTCAATTGCTACCACTTTTCAAGATAAGAAATATTCTCAGTGAAGCGAGAGCTGTCCATTGCTTGGCATTGGTTTGCATACTTGATCCAGTCAATAGTGGCAGATTTCATATTGTGAGCAGACATATTCAAGTTCTTAGATAGGTCAATGGTCCCGACATATGAATAGTCAGCATAAGGGCAGTGATCGGACTGGCGCAGGACATTCCTAGCGGGGAGAGACAATGGATAGTGAATCACAGGATTGATTTGCGGACCTTTAATGAAATCTATTCAATTATTCTATCCAATTATGTACAGTATTCATATAAGTTAAGACTGGGCACTTAAGGTGGCAGTTCCCATATTGAGTGTCCGGCTTCAAGTCTTCCACAGGAGTACTACTCAATCCGCTGCCGTTCAAGGCAATATTTTTAATAGATTGCATTGTTTTGCATGAATATGCAGCCAAGCTCAAGCCGCACACTTAAGATGGGAGTGCGATTATTGAGTGTCCAGCTTCAACTCAGCCGCGGGGTGCATCACACGATCCGCGGGCATCTAAGGGAATATTTTAAATAGGTTGAATTGTTCTGCATGAATATGCGCCCAAGTTGAAGCCATACACTTAAGATGGGAGTTCCCCTATTAAGTGTCCACCTTCAACTCGGCTGTGGGAGTAATATATAATCTGCGGGCATTTGAGAGAATATTTTAAATAGGTTGAATTGAGTCAGCAGCCGAGTTGAAGCTGGCGACTTAAGGGAGAGATTCCTTTAGAAAGTGTCCCGCTTCAACTCAGCCGCGTGAGTTCTGTAGATGATTACTAATGCCAATTTATTCTCGTCTGTGGCGAAGCCAATCAAAGTAGGGGGTCTCCATGGCAGCCACGCTGGACGTCTTGTGAACAGCAAGGGAATTATGAAAGTGACAGTAGGATGCGGGCTAAGAAAAGAGCAACATAAGATGTCAGCAGATAGGAGCGGACAGATCCAGGTCAGTAGAGGTGACAGGGAATCTGGGAGGGCCGCTGGATGTGCGTCTTTGGTAACAGTAGGCAGGAGGCCAGTAGATGAGAAGATAAGGGGGCAGATACAACAGGAAGGCCCTGGGAGGGGGTGGGGTCGCAAGGAACCCATCTGACACTTTGGAGGGCAAGTGGGACGTCTAGGTGCACCAGATCCAAGATGTGAAGGGCAAGGTGAGCTCAGGGGATTCGGAAGGACAGGAGGTAAAGAGCGGACTGGCTTTGTCCAGACGCGGGCTCGATATGTCCAGTGAAAAGGCTTTTTTACTCATACACCTTTCAAATCCTGCTATGTAAGATCAAATCCTTATTCCTATTTTACACACATTTCATATTCATCTAAAATTTAGCCTTTCTTCTCACAACTCGGGCTTTACTTTTATCTTATCTATTGTTCTTTTGCATCTTTCATCCTGGATTTCAACTTGTCCTATTTGCTCAAAATGTCGCCATGTCAAGTTGATTTCTGCGCTTATCGCTAATAGCTTCTTATGTGTGGAAATATTGGTCTTTGTATTCGATGTATCATCCAGTCATTGTTCATCTCACTCAAGAAACTAATAAGATTGAGATACTTCAAGGCTGGAATAGGAAGTAATAAAGATTCTAATACTCAATATACTAGCTTAAAAACTAATTTTCATTCTACTTATACTAGCTGTACAAACTTCAAGCGGAACTTCAAATTCAATGTCATTATTATCCTCAGCATCATCATCATCATCCCCCTCGATGTATAATCTGTCACGAAGTACTTATATATTCGATGAAGTCAAATTTCAATGACAACGTATTGTTCCTTCGAAAAGCCAGCCTGAGATTCATCGTAGTGGAAAGTTCAACATACTTACAATGTTCAGCAATACCTTGACAAAACTTATTCCAAAATCAGTTGGCTTTTATTTTTACTGTAGTGGTAGTAAGGCTGGATTTCATACTAGTTCATCAACTTTACTAAACTTTAATCAGTGTCAACAAATACCTGATTGCCAACAGTATCTGATGCATCTTGTTCTTCAACATCCAGTTTAGCTTAGTTATTCAAATATCAAATTCTATGAGCTACACCATCGGCTCCTGATCTGTGTTGGCTATTGGGATGGAACAATACCAGGCATTGCGCCTAATGCCAACCCACCCCACAATAGTGGCATTATTGCTGACCTCCTCTGATTAACTGATTAGTCAAATGGTTCACCTTCTGTCCCAACCCAGTTAGTAACCGTTAAAGGTTCACAATCAGTGAGTTCAATACTATGAATAGCAATTACCATCCATCTTCGACAAATTAGTGATGATTCCGATAATCAAGATAGTAATATTCAACCTTCAATCAAACAACAAGCTATCAATTTTGCTTCTATCAAGATCCCCTCAACTATTAAGTCGAAGCAAGTCACTCTATCTACAAAGCCTGAACCTCGATTAGCAACTTCCTATTCCACTGATACTACATCAATTATTATTCAAGAATCAGATAATCTGAATGATGATACAACAAGCGGATTAACAACACAAGAAGATACCCCTCCTCCATCATACCTCTCTGCGGAAAATTTATCCACTTCTCACTTCTTACATCCTTCAACCTTCCATAATTTCACCAATTATGAACCTGAACATCCTTCAACTCCCACTACCTTGATAACAACTCGCTCAACCCTTGCCAAACAGAGAAGTCTAACACTTCTTTCCCCTCAAAAAATTACCACTTAGTCAACTCGTGAACTGAAGTGAAAGTCTAGTGGTAGAGCAGATGAATCAGGTATTCTATCTCATTCTGATAGTAGGACTGAATCCACTACCTGTAGCAGCCCAACTGGTGAGAAAACCTTGAATAATAATTCTAAGTAATAACTATTTTAAGGCAAAACTATCTTATATTATATTCTCTATTTTTATTTCAAGAAGTACAGTATTTTCATTTTTCATATCAATTTGACTGATATTTTTAGCTTTTTTTTCTATTATTATTACTCTTATCATACTATTTTTAATGTACACACTCTTTCATATCCAAAGGTTTTTCATTTTTTTCCTTTTTTATTCTGTAGGAAAAATAGTGAGAGTTTGTTTTTGAAGTCTTTTCTCCTCTTTTCTATCTTGAACTACTCATGACTTTTTACAATATTTATTTCTTACTTATGTTTAGTTTGCATTATATTCTTAGTTTTAATCATTTAAAATCTTATTAATGTATTTCTTATCACTATTTATCTTAACAGTGTTTTATTAAATTGTCAATTGTTATCAATACTGCACAGAATTATATTTTTTACTCTGAGAGCACAACACGCTCGAATGCTACAAGATCTTACAAGATTGGATGCTGCTTTGATAAATGATAATATGTTTATTTTCTTTTTCTTTCTTCTATTGTACCGCAGGTGGTCAATAAAATGCGAACCCCTTCGGGTAACAATCAAGTACCACAGCTAAAAACCAGCAATAATAATTCTGACCACAACGAGAGAAACAGAAAAAATTAAATACACTTAAAATCTTGTATACCATCCTTCAGCATCAATGAGTGCCTTTATTCTTGCAGGCATACTCCTTGCCAGGTTCTTAAAATATTCTGAATCCAGTAGCTCCCAGCAATGTTCAATAGCATCCTGAATTTCAATCCGCAAAACTTAGTCCTGGTATTTTGAGTTGGATACGTGAGGATAGCGCTGTTCAAACAGTGACTTCACCTGGGCCCAGACTGTTTTTATTGGGTTCATATCTGGGGACTACGGGGACCATTTAACAAACTTTACTGACCTTCCAGAAATTCCCCTCAACTGTATTTGACTAAGCCAGTTTCCAACCAAAGTGCCATGATGGATTCCAGCCCCATCCTGCATGAAGCAAACCGTAGAGCCACGAGGAAACTGTCGGACTAGGTCGGGAAGCCAGCTCTTTAACAATCGTAGATACTTGAGAGATAAAGCACCCCCATTTCTTGCTCCTGAATCTCCATGAAGTCTTGTTAATGACCCAATTCGTCGTCCTGGAAAGAGGCCCCTCATATGGACACTAACTTTCTCCTGCCGCATTTTCGATCTAGAATAGACTCAGCTTCATGAATACTTATGCAGGGCACTCTCCCATTGAGCAGGAGTTTTGGGACCAGAACAAAAGACCCAGGTTTGGCTTCGGAATGCACCAGCTATCCTTCTTATATACATCTCATGACTTCATATCTAGTGTAACGAATCCTCCATGGCTAGATCCTTATACTCTAAGGCAAATGCTAGCCGCTTTCTAGGATCATCTTCTTCTAACTCTGAGTGAGATGCAGCCATCCACTTCTTCATATCCTTTTCCTTAAACCAACGTTGAAGTGTCTTCTCTGAAAGAGACTTCCAAGTTTTGGAAAGTATGTTGGTATTGATTTCGGTAAGCGATAATCCTGGATTGATAGTTGCCGCATCACAAATCTTTAACTTCCCGGTTAACAGGCTATTTCATTTAAGTTGATTTCGCTAGGAACTTGCTTCGCCTTACAGCATTATCCGCTTGCTCCGTCGTTTGCCTTTTACGTCCTCTTGTCTCAGGGACAGCAGTGCCAGTGGTAATGGGAAGTATCTTTTCCTGCTCGGCAGAGGTTGTATACTTTGACACAGTAGCTTTCAAGGTACTGGTCTCTTGGCTGATTTCATTTATCGACATTCCGGCATCACGAAGACGAGTGAAATTGCCTTGCTCCCGGACTGAAAGGGTGCTGCTGCGGGGTGGGAAATTTGCCGGACCATTATGATTTGATTGTGATGGTGTTACAGGGTAGCTAACATTGTAGGATTCTGAGCTAAGTAGGACAAGGATATTCGAGACAACGGATTAATAGTCAGGAAGGCTCGTAGATAATCGTTTGGTAAAAGTAAAGTAATAAAGTATAATCAAATGTCAAAGAGTTAAAATATAACTCGGCAACTTGTTATATTGTTAAAGTGTGACGACCCTACAGATAGGTAGCTACAGTGGACTAGACTCAAGCCCGTATGGTATACCAAGCGGTAATCATATTGAGGATAGGCCAGTATACTTAGTATACTACCGGTAGACATGAGTTGGTACAAGTGTCTACAAAGTAACTTGGTGACATAGGGTAAGACAGGGTAACCTAGGTAGGCCAAAGTTACCCTACTAGGCAGGGTAACCTTCGGAGGGTATGATCGCATAAAGTTAAGGGCCCATAGTAAACGTTGCACAGGTCTCCGGGGCAACATTATATGTGGTCATGCGGACTCCCGAAGGAAATAAAGGCATGGAAGGGTGAAGTTACCCTACCTTAGAAACATGATTACCCTACCTTGGGACCCCAGTTACCCTACTGAGGTACCCCAGTTACCCTACCTTCACCGACAAAGTCATCTGCGGACCTAGGGGGAAGTTATCCCACTATAGTGGGGCTCTTAGATGTTCTAAGCGCCGCTTCGTATGGCACGAAACGGGCTACTGACAGAGCAGGAGTGGTCCGAACCTCCTGTAACCTTCAGGGGATATTCCTAACACCCCCCTGCGGCCCCAGCGTTGGTACGGCGCGACAGCACGGTACGGCTGTGTAGTTGTGTGCTTCCTAGTAAAGTAAGATCCATTGGAACGCTCCCACACAACCGTATGAGTTGTGGCCATCCAACCGACCAGAAGCTGTTCGCAGGATATATAAGGAGTGTGAGGGTGACCGCCTCCTGGGGCGCCACCTGGATAACACCTGGGAACCACCTACGGGCATACTTTGACCTCCGGGTAGTTGTATGGTTAACGGTAGAGGGCTTGGGGCTGACCGGGGAAGCTGCAAGGCTTCCAGGACAACTACCCCAAAGCCAGTCCCGGGCTACCCCGTGAACTGTAGCATTACCATGGGTTATTAGTGGACTCTAGAGGTGTGAGTCTTGTCACGATTTAAGAAGGTCCCGCATGGTTGACTGTGGGTAGCTCCCATGCAGTCAAGCAACAGGAGATTTCTTATCGAGGGAGCATGCAGTCAGGTTTAGAAGCTTAGTACAGCCAAGTAGATTTGCCGATGGACTGCGTAGCTTGTATAGACGAAACCACCACTGGGCCAGTGAGTCCCAATGGATATTATCTCTACGGTGGGCATGTCGGTTGGCCACTGATATGCTACCGATAGGAAAGGGTTTTCGCTCATGCAGATGTATTTGGAGAGACATCACCGGAAGCACTTCCTATTTGTGGAGATAGTTAATCTCCGAGCGGTCCGACTGCCTCTGAGTGATTCCTCACTCTAGGCAGGTGAGTTGGACAGCCCTGAGCTGAGCAGGGTGCTTGCGAAAGGTCAGAATGGTTGACGGGTGTCCTCTGGCTTTACATTATTCTACTTAACTAAAGCGAGAGACACCCTATTCTGATAACCAACGATCCTCAAGAGAACTTATTGAGTGAAGCTTTCAGGCTTAACGATATTAAGTTTTACCGCTTGATTCTACTTTGAATTATCTTTATCTTTATTTTGATCCTTACTTCTACTTTGAGTCTTCGGTGCGGTCGCAATCTTAGGATCCGTCTTCCTACAGAGTGCCCCCGTTACAGTATATCGTTAAGCGCACTCGCTTAACTCTCTTCTGAGAATTGTTGATTGCAGACGCCTACTGTTGACATTGTTTGAATACGAGTCGCTTGTCTGGTACAAGAAGCATCGGGAGGAAAGAACAATGTCTATCCCAGTGGCTATGCGCCGTTCCGGTTCCAATCAAACCGCTACCCAGGTGTTCCAAGACCTCTCCATGTTCAATGCTCGCACAGACTTGATGGGATTGGGATGGACACCTGTGGCAGGTTTGTTGGAATACGAACCCACTCCTATTGAAGCGGAGTTAGTGGGGATCGTGATTGAGGACCCGCGTGGTCTCTTAGCTACCCTGACCCGAGATAACACTCTGAGGCAGAGAGTGCCACAACAGAATAGGAACAACGTCATGTTTCAGTTCTTCGTCCGCGATATATTCGAGCCCTATCTTCTGAAGGAAGTGGGCAAGTGATTCCAAGAGGCCCAAGGCCAGCTTGAGAATTTCGTCGAAGAGAAACACTTAATGTTCCCAGAGGAAATGGTCAAAAGTGCGAAAGAATGGATGGGGGATCAGCAGAAGGTGTTCCGTCAGCAAGCCATGTCGGTGCAGATGTTGAAGGGAAGAGTAGCAGCCCTCAAACAAGCCCGACGCGACAACTATGACATTGACCTCGAAAATGATGTGGTAATGAGAGCTGCTCCGCCGCTGCCTTTGGTGCAAGCACCCCCTGTTCACTACGCTGCGGAATTGTCAAAGTATATGGTTGATGAAAGATACGAATCCTTTCTAACTGGGCTGGCATCGCAAAACATGCGACAGCAAATGCAGCTAGATGCCCAACAGCAGCAGTTTAGGGAGCAACAACAGCAGCTCGCACTTACCGCATCACGTCTGTCCCCGTTCGACACCGCTGTCATTGAAGCCCTCAGTTCAAGAGGCCAAACCCCAGCCGCTGTTAGTGGTTTGGGAAAAGGGCGAGCAAGGAGAAAGGTCAGCAAAGAACGGAGGTCCGGCGCCGGTTCTGGTCGCGCTTCACCTCAACCGGCAACCCCTAGTACCAATCCCCTGGTGGCTGCCCTCCCGGTAGTCGAACCAAGAACCCCTCTGATTGTAGTAGAAGACAAACGTCCCTTTGAAGTCGCTACGTCAACTCCTTTGCCAGCGACATCTCACAACCCAACGGCCTTTGCTCCGGCAACAGTGCCCGCGGCTCCGGCAAAACCCTCGGGTAATGCTGGATGGAGCGGATTTCCGGAGCCCGCGGCGCAGTCGGCTACGGCTTATTGTTCTGCTGGTTGTTGGATTGAGGGAGAAGGAAGTGAACTCACTTGGACTCATCTGGTACATTGTCTACGAACCGAGGGTGAACCTATTGTACTACCCCCAAGTCCTGAGCCACGACCTTCAAAGTTGAAAAAGATCCGTTGCCCCTATTGTGAGGCCTCAACGCATATGGCGTTGGACGATTGTTGGGATTTCAATAAGAGATTCCCACCCCGACAGAATATCTCCAACCGACCTCCTATATCTTTGACTATGTCGGTACCCCGTTCCGATAGAATCGATGAAGATAGTGAGGAAGGTTCGCGGTTTAGTCAGTATGATAGGCCTAGGTCTACCCGAGGTAGAAATACCGAAGGTAACAGAGGAGACGCAGGTAGAATTCAACCAACGGGTGCAAATGTTGCTGGTGGAGGAGACCCGGGTGATTCCGACCCCGCTTCCGATAGTGACAATACCAACTCCCCACCTTTCGATCCGGGCAAAATCCTTGGTAGTCGTAAGGACCATTGGGATGAGGCAAGGAAGGCGAAGTATGGTAAACGGTTAAGGCGAGTTCTGAAACTTCGCAAGAGGCCACGGAATAGCAAGGGATCCGCTCACAAGCACAAGAAGCCCGAGTGTCTTGGGGTAGACCCTTTCGATGGTGACCCTAAGAACACCCAACGTTTCATACAAGATGTCGAGATTAAGCTAAACTATTTCAGAGAATCCTTTGTGGATGACATGGATAAGATTAGCCTCGTCATTCCCCTCCTTCGTGCCGGAGCCAAACAATGGTACCATAGCATCCATGTCTATATCAATGAGGATGCAGCCATCCTTGACAAGAGGCCGTTTGACCCAAATAATGTTCTTAGGACATGGGAAGACTTTCGCAAGCGTTTGGTATCCAGTTTTGGTGGGTACTCGGACCGAGATCGTGCTCTTCGTGAGTGGAATGGTTTATCCATACAGCCAGGAAAGATTGATTTGTTCGTGGATGAAGTAATCCGGCTGGTAAATGAGTTGAAATATGGTGGGGACTATGTGAAGGATAAGGCTCGCGTGGGGATGACAACCGATCCCCATAATGCGTGGGCTATGAAAACTCCACACCCCAAAGATTATGTTGACTACCTAAAGCTTCTGTGAAATACATGTCACCAGTTAGAAGATGTCGCTCCTTTCAACCGTACTGTTGTCAGAGCAAAAGACTCCTCCCATCGTGACAAGAGCGACGATAGGCATACCTCCACTAAGAAGCAGAGGAAGGAGAGAAAAGGTTGGGGCCCTCACAATCGCAAACCCATCAACCCAGCACCACAGTCTTTCCGACCGCCAGAATCAGAGCAGGCAAAAGAGCATAAAGATATCACGCAAACTCTGATCGATTGTCGCAAACGGTTGAACTAAGGCTCACGCTGTGGAGATCCGAACCACTTGTGGCGCAAATGTCGTGCTGCCACTCCGGTTGTTGCCTCGGCCAAGCTTAATAGTAGGCGGACAGTTAATGAGGCAGGACACCCGGACCATGCTTCGATCCCGAAAGCAACACGCATTGAGGCTCCTCCACCTGCTGTTAAACGAGTAGAGGCAGAGATTCGCGGATCGGCTCCGCAAATACTCAAAGTGGATACGGATATGTCGGACTAGATAAGTCCCCCCCTCTATCCTTTAGTTTTAGAAAAGCACTGACTCCGGGTCCAAGCCCAGATGGCATGAAAGACGGAAATGGGGGGTGTGGACCGTATGTTCCTCCCTCAAAGAACCTACAAGCTGAAACCAACATGGGCTACAGAAATGACCATGTGGATTAGTTTTCTATCGGAGGTTTTGGAGAGGGTTACGGCTCTTTCTTTGGTGTTTATGTTGATTTCATTTCTTATCTAATTTTGCGAAAGTTTGCTTTATTTTCATAAGGAAGGAAATGGTGTGGGGCTTAGGTTTCAAGTTATAAGGATTATCGTTTGATTTCGTCAGGCTGGACTTGGCATAGCAATTGAAGTTATTCTGCAGGTTTACCTGAGGAGTGTTAAGGACCCGAAATCATGCTGGCCTGATAGTTAACCCCCAAGCTATTTGAAACCCCGAAATTGTACCCATTTGATTACGACTCACGACCCCTTGTGGCCGCTCTTATGTCGGAAGGCAAGAGATACTGAGCAGTAATCCCTAGAAAACACCACCACATACCTGATACTAACCAACAATCTTTAGCGACGAGAGACCCGGTAAGCGGTTGCGGCTTGCAGGCCCTCCACCACACACTAGGTCTATAGATGTGAATGTACGGCTCGAATGGAGCCACAATGGGAAGAAACAGAGCGAGGAGGCTCTTTTATTGTTGGATAGTGGCGCTACTGGCGCAGTATTAAGTAGCGCTTGGGTTAGCAATGCCCGGCTACCATGTATATGTCGGGAGACTCCGACACCTATTTCTGATGCCAGCGGGAATCACATCCCTTGCTCAGATCTCCACTATACGAAGACAGTGGATATGTCAATAAGAGACCATACCAATAAGATGAGATTTGAGCTTGCTGATATGCCTCCAGGACACCTGGACGGCTATCTGCCGATGGCGTGGTTGAAGTACCACAACCCAGATATCAACTGGGAAATGGGAAGTCTGAAGTGGCGCTCAGACTATTGTAAGACCCATTGTCTCTGAAGCAAGAGTCGCATAGAGTTTATTACCTGCGAAGAACTCTTAGCCGAGGATCCCAACAACATGTTTGTATGTGGGATGCGCCTTTGGACTGGTGAAGATGGAGAAGACATAAGTCTTAAGCTGCTGGCAGAATACCAGGATTACGCTGACATATTCAGCGAAGAAAAGATCAATGTCTTGCCAAAGCATACTGAGTATGACCACCGCATTGACTTGGTCCCGGACTCTGACTTTCCCAGAAACCACATATACCCGCTCACTGGTAGGGAGCTACAGGTATTAAAGGAGTACATGAATGAGATGGAACAGTCCGGCAAGATCCGGAGGTCGTCATCTCCGATAGGTGCTCCCATCCTGTTTGTACCGAAGCCTGATGGAACACTTCGGTTGTGTGTTGATTACCGAGGGTTAAATAAGATTACTATTAAGAATAAGTATCCATTACCCTTGATGAACGAGCTACGTAGTAGGCTGGGGAAAGTCACGGTGTTCACCAAACTGGACCTAAAGAATGGCTATTACCTGATCCGCATGGCGGAAGGAGAAGAATTGAAGACGGCTTTTAAAAGTCGGTATGGCTTATACGAATATACTGTCATGCCTTTTGGACTTTGTAACGGGCCATCAACTTTCCAAGGAATGATCAATGATGTCTTCCGTGACATGTTGGATGTAGGGGTTATCGCCTATATGGATGACATCCTGATCTATTCTCAGACCATACAAGAACATGTTGCTATGGTTTGGAACGTAATGGATAGGCTGCGGAAGGCAGGCCTATTTGTCAGCATAAAAAAGTCAACCTTCCATGCGAGAGAAGTAGAATTCCTTGGATACAAGATCTCTGACCATGGAATATCAATGACAACCAAGAAGGTTGAGGAGATTACCGCGTGGTTACCGCCACAAAAGGTCGTTGATGTGCAAAGCTTTATGGGCTTTGCCAATTTTTACCGTCGGTTCATTAAGGGGTTTAGTAAGATAGCAAAACCTTTGACCGACCTAACAAAGAAGGGCATCAAGTGGAATTAGACCAATTCTTGCCAAGCGGCATTTGATGAGCTCAAGAGAGCTTTCACAACAGGTCCAATATTGACACACTTTGATGAAACTCGTGCAACGAAGTTGGAAACCGATGCTAGTGACTTTGCCCTGGGAGCCGTTCTATCGCAGCTATGCGAAGATGAGTGATGGCACCCAGTAGCCTTTCATAGCCGCAAGTTCGCCCCCGCTGAAGTAAACTATGATGTTCACGATAAGGAAATGACAGCTATAGTTGCTGCATTTCGCGAATGGGAATACATGTTGAGATCCGTAGAAGAACAGATAACTGTTTACACTGATCATAAGAATTTGGAGTACTTTAATACTACCAAGATTCTCAACAGGAGACAGCACCGCTGGGCTGAATTCCTACAATCGTTCAATTTCAAGCTTGTTTACCACGAGGGAAGGCTAAATGAAAAGGCTGATGCATTGTCTACGCGTCGGGACTAGCGCCCTGAAGGGGGGAGTAATTCTGATCCTTACCCTTTTTTCCGTCCGCATCAATATGTTGGTCAGGAGCGGGGCATCTTGCGACCACAGGTGTTGCAGTCCTGCCAAGGGTTTCGGCTGCATTCCGCATTTAGGACAGTTCTACACCAAGCAGCAGACAAATACCAAAGCTACTTGGATACGTTCAAGTCGGTACTCAATGGCGAGAAGAATATTGATACAAGTCTAAGTATCATAAAGGATTTACTCTAGTATAAAAACAGATGGTACATCCCCAAGGACGAGGCCTTGAAACGGATAATTATGGAGGCTGAACATGATTCACGCATGGCTGGACACTTCGGAACCTGCAATACAATTGGTAGGGTTAGGGCAAACTTCTACTGGCCCAAGATGGATGAACAGATCACGGAATATGTTCGCTCATGCGACATATGTCAACATAACAAGGTCATCCGGCATAAGAAGTATGGGCTGTTGGAGCCTATCGATGTTCCTATGAGGCCGTGGACCTCCATATCCATGGACTTCATTGTGGGGCTACCCAAATCAGAAGGGTATACGAAAATATCGGTCATTGTGGACAGGTTCTCAAAGATGGCACATTTTATCCCCCTCAAAACAGAAGAACACATCAAGGAACTGGCTCTAATCTTTCTGAAGGCAATCTGGCACCTTCATGGGCTCCCAGAAACAATTAGCTCTGACCGGGATACCCGGTTTATATCCAAGTTCTCGATGAGTCTAATGCAACTATTGCAACTTAAGTTAAATGTTTCCACCGCGTTTCATCCTGAAACCGATGGGCAAACTGAACGGGTTAACCAGACACTGGAACAGTACTTACGCAGTTACTGTTCGTATCAGCAGGATGATTGGGTGTCGCTACTCCCTTTTGCGGAGCACGCCTATAACATTTCGCTATCAGAATCCGCTAAGTCTAGTCCTTTTGAAATTAATTACGGATTCACACCCCAGACACAGTGGTCGGGGATGGTGTCAGATAATCAAGGAATACACCCAGACAGTGAGCTCGTAGTGAAGGATTGGGAAGGGACATGGCAAGAAATCCGGGAGACACTACAAGGGGCACAAGAAAGACAAAGGAGAAGGCATGATCAAAAGAGACAGCCTTCTCCTGAATATGTCACACTGGAGGATGTCAGCCAGGGCAGGGCAAAGAAAGCAGACCGCGTAATCTTGAACCGAAAAAACATTCGCACAAAGAGGCCTATGGAACAGCTTGGCCATAAAATGTTTGGACCGTTTGTGGTCAAGCAGAAAATTGGATCCAGAGCCTATGAGTTAGAATTGCCAGCCCGATGGACAATCCATCCAGTGTTTAATGTCGGGTTGTTGGAGCCTTACTGCGAGGATCCTATCGGAAGACCTCAGTTGGCGATGCTGGCACCAGACATTGTCGATAGTGAGCCCAGTTATGTTGGCGCGCAGGTGGTAGACAGTCGGTGGTATGGAAATCCTACGTCAAAGTTTCCTCACCGCTGTGTGCAATATTTAGTTACTTGGGATGGGTATGGACCAGAGGAAAATTCCTGGGAACCGTTCGCGATGTTGGAAGGCACTGCTATGCAGGCCTTGGTGAACTTCCATGACAGGTACACCTCAAACCCTTGAGACCATAGGGTTATTGATGTACCTATGCGTGGGAAGAAAAGACGAGACTAAGATCTGCGGACAGATCAAGAGAAGAGGGGAGTGGTGTAACGACCCTACAAATAGGTAGCTACAGTGGACTAGACTCAAGCCCGTCTGGTATACCAAGTGGTAATCATATTGAGGATAGGCCAGTATACTTAGTATACTACCGGTAGACATGAGTTGGTACAAGTGTCTACAAAGTGACTTGGTGACATAGGATTAGACAGGGTAACCTAGGTAGGCTAAAGTTACCCTACTAGGCAGGGTAACCTTTGGAGGGTATGATCGCATAAAGTTAAGAGCCCATAGTAAACGTTGCACAGGTCTCCGGGGCAACATTATATGTGGTCATGCGGACTCCCGAAGGAAATAAAGGCATGGAAGGGTGAAGTTACCCTACCTTAGAAACATGATTACCCTACCTTGGGACCCCAGTTACCCTACTGAGGTACCCCAGTTACCCTACCTTCACCGACAAAGTCATCTGCGGACCTAGGGGGAAGTTATCCCACTATAGTGGGGCTCTTAGATGTTCTAAGCGCCGCTTCGTATGGCACGAAACGGGCTACTGACAGAGCAGGAGTGGTCCGAACCTCCTGTAACCTTCAGGGGATATTCCTAACACCCCCCTGCGGCCCCAGCGTTGGTACGGCGCGACAGCACGGTACGGCTGTGTTGTTGTGTGCTTCCTAGTAAAGTAAGATCCATAAGAACGCTCCCCCAACACCGTATCAGTTGTGGCCGTCCAACCGACCTGAAGCTGTTCGCAGGATATATAAGGGGTGTGAGGGTGACCGCCTCCTGGGGCGCCACCTGGATAACACCTGGGAACCACCTACGGGCATACTTTGACCTCCGGGTAGTTGTATGGTTAACAGTAGAGAGCTTGGGGCTGACCGGGGCAGCTGCAAGACTTCCAGGACAACCACCCCAAAGCCAGTCCCGGACTACCCCGTGCACTGTAGCATTACCATGAGTTATTAGTGGACTCTGGAGGTGTGAGTCTTGTCACGATTTAAGAAGATCCCGCATGGTTGACTGTGGGTAGCGCCCATGCAGTCAAGCAACAGGAGATTTCTTATCGATGGAGCATGCAGTCAGGTTTAGAAGCTTAGTATAGCCAAGTAGATTTGCCGATGGACTGCGTAGCTTGTATAGACGAAACCACCGCTGGGCCAGTGAGTCCCAATGGATATTATCTCTACGGTGGACATGTCTGTTGGCCACTGATATGCTACCGATAGGAAAGAGTTTTCGCTCATGCAGATGTAGTTAGAGAGACATCACCGGAAGCACTTCCTATTTGTGGAGATAGTTAATATCCGAGCGGTCTGACTGCCTCCGAGTGTTGGCTCACTCTAGGCAGGTGAGTTGGACAGCCCTGAGCTGAGCAGGGTGCTCGCGAAATGTCAGAATGGTTGACGGGTGTCCTCTGGCTTTACATTATTCTTCCTAACTAAAGCGAGAGACACTCTATTCTGATAACCAACAATCCTCGAGAGAACTTATTGAGTGAAGCTTTCAGGCTTAACGATATTAAGTTTTACCGCTTGATTCTACTTTGAATTACCTTTATCTTTATTTTGATCCTTACTTCTACTTTGAGTCTTCGCTGCAGTTGCAATCTTAGGATCCATCTTCCTACTGTGTGCCTCCGTTACCTAAGGTCTCTTCCCTGTTGCTTGATGATTCTTTAACCACCGGGGAGAGGCCTACTATTTATACTAATGTTCATGCTACTTCGACTTCTTTAGTTAAGAAGTATCTTCTTAAGAATTCAGTTTGTCAGAACAAAGTGCAAACACCGTTTGACCGTGAAATCTTGCCCAGCTCAACTTAGAGAATCTCCCGAACTGCTATTTCATCTGAGGGCGTCCCCACTCCACTAGTAGACACTCTTCGATATCCTGGTCATGATAGACTCTATATGAATATGCGGTCCAAATGCCTACATACCACTAGTAATATGGAATATGGAGTGATTAGTTCCGATATCCAGCTATCAAAGCATTATGCAGCAATATGCATATGCAACTAGAAATGAGAGGAGTAGTATTCTCTAAACATTGTTCCAATCAGTTAGGCATATCTTGAAACATGCTCTCATCTAGGAGTCCGAGTCGTCTTCCAGATGCCTCTAGCAAGCTCATAACTTCGGGAGCATTGGTTCGGATATATGGTCATTGTATGGAGCCTTATACCTCTCACTTAAATATTAGGTAAGCTATTCCCTTTAGGGTAATAGATGGAAGGTTCAAGTTGCGACCAAAGGAAATACTTTCACCCATTTTTAGCTGCAGTACTTAGTTGTTACCAGAAGGGGTTCACGTTTTTTGGACCACCCGCGGTACTATATTGCGGATATAGGAAACAAGGTACTAGTATGAAAAGAAAAAACCCCTCTACTACAAGTCTGTTCGGTAAAAATTGCATCTGAGCTAGAGTTCTTTAATGAGCGAGATGGGATAGATTTCACTCTAAGTTGTCAGGCTCTGTACTTACAATTGCCTAATGGGAATATTTTTAGAGTAATACCTGTACTGCACTTATCTGGGGAATGGGCAGCGAGGGAAAGTAGGAGAATGAATCCCCACAAAAACATGCCCTGTCCCTGCCAATTCAGTGGAGCAGAGCCAAAAACAGATATTCGGTTTGTGTTTTTCAGGGTCTCAGAGGCCTCATAATGAATGCTAATCAAGCTATTCCTTTAAGCAAGTATATTTGCTGTGAAAATAGCCTTTTCTCCGTTTCAAGAAGGAAAGGAAAATTGTGCTATTGAGGAACAGTCACAGTCCTATGAGTAAGGTTGATCGCAGGAGGACATTTCAGATAATTTGCACTTTGATAAAGTGTGTAGTGTTGTTAAAATATCATACTAAATGACTAGCATTCTTACTATTGAAAAAAAGAACCCTACTGGATTTTATCAGAGGGCATTCAATCTTACGAGATCTTGTGATATTGGAAAATGTTGTGCAATTAGAGGGATAAAACATGGGACTCGAGGGTATTGGAGGTCTCCTCTATTATTAAATATATTTAATTTTCAATTTGTCGTCTGTATCCCTAAGTAGTACAGTTACCCGCCCCTTGATTTTTTGTGCTGCTATCATACCTGCTCGCTTACACTCGATGTCCACTTGACCCGCCTTACGCTTACTGCCAGTAACCTACCCACAATCGGCAAGGCAACTCATAGCCAAAGACGCAGGAAATCCCAGCCAAAACAAAACCATCCGAACATGGCCTCGCACAACCTCCTCCACAAAAGAAAACCAAAACCAATTTAACGTTCCCCACCGAATCAGGAAACTCCCCAGCCACCGCGCACCATTCACGTAAATTCAATAAATTTATCCTAGCTATACCTATCCGGTGTCTGCTAGCTAAAATCACAACGGAAGGAAGCTAGTGCTGCACTTAATTCGCGTGTTAGCTATAAGGAGAATGGTCACTGGAAAAGATTACTAGAGGTCTTTGGGGGGTGAAAGCGGGGGAGATGAAATTGTAATGTGCAGCACTAACTTATTTGAGTAGTTAGGAGAAAATCCACGAGGAATTTCTTGTTTACATCATGGCCATACTGAGTAGCACCCATCTTGTGGTATTCTGAGCACTCCACTACTTACAGTGAGCAAGGTATTTCCAATTACGAAAGTGAGTTAGTGCCAACTCAAGAGTCTCTGGTGCTTAATTCCTTATTTCTTTTGGGTTTGGTTTGTTCATTTAGTCCTTATTTTATGGCATACTGTGTTTCCTAGTATGTAGCGAGAATAGTTAATCATGTGTCGATCTCTGCCCTACGGCACACTAATTTTCCGTGAAATTCGGAGTACGAACGAAGGGACGAGAGCTAATTTCAAATGCCCGGCACCATACTAGAAGGCAGATAATAGAACGTGCAGACAAGCCTATAGCTAGCTAGCTTCAGGATGCGCATCCTCTACAACAATCAACAAGCTCAAATTCCACAGAGGGGGTCAAGATAGAGAAAGAAAATGCAAGAAATTAGAGAAAAGAGAAAAGAAAGAGTAAGAAAACGGCGGGGCAAGAGAATATTAAGGATGTTTGTTTCCCTCCTGAGTGTGACGACAGTATCAAGATCAAGACATCCTCCTCCGATATCTAGCCCCCTTCCACGCAGATAGTCTTTAGTTTTTCTTTAGCTCTTATCTACACATTTCACCAAGGGACTCCTCCCCTAAACGCTCACCGCCCTGAACCCCGTTCAGAATTCTACCTCCTCGTGATCATCCTAATCGCTTGCGGGAACGCACCGCAAGCAATTTAAACATACCCCCGAGACCCCCGGACTTTTGGGCTCTTGCTTTTACCTTAGAACGAAAAGATTCCTCTTCCTCAGGGCTAAGGGTGGGATGTGCCCCTTGCCAAGAGCCAAGATCACTGGTGTATGAGTCTGTATATGCCCGCTCTTTCAGATGTGCACAGTATGCCTTATATACCTTGGCTACCAAACCCTCCCGCACACCTCCCACCTCGGGCATCCCCCAAGGCCAGCACCATTTCACCGGCGAGCTTCTTGTATAAAACTTACGTCCGTCTAGTTCGTTGAAGGCCTGTATCCAGTGGTAGCAGGCACTGCAGCTGGGCTTAGAAACCGCTATGTAGTTAAATGGGGGAACATTGTCCCACCTACTACCAGACTTAGTTCCGAGGTGCTGAATTAGTGAACATTCGCTGTGGACTGGGCACATGTCCGGTAGTGGCTGATATATCGTCGAAAGATTCAGTGCTGCTGTGTCCTGCCATTCAGAGGGCTGAATACATAGAGCATGCAAAACGGACAGCCATTCCCCCTGCGATCTGGGAAATTCCACGGTACAAGTCTGCGGCGCAACCCTAGAAATGGACATGGTGCATTGTAAGGTGAACCGAAGGCGGGGAGAATGAGCAAAAGAAAGTAGCGCACTAATATGACACGAAAGAGAACCGAGCTTTTCAAGAGCACGTCGAAGTGGGAAAGGCCCTTGACCTTTGGGACCAGTATCTAGTAGAGATGCAAACTTAGATCAGCAGCTAGAAATCAAGCCTACGGTAAAAACTAGAATAGGGGCGAAATGTGCTAGGGCGTTGGAATTTTCCTCCTCCACTACTGTAAAAACCGAAATAATTAGGCATGGCACTAGGACATCCAGAATTGCCCCTTTGGATTAGGGGGAGAAAACACACTGCGAAGATTCTATTTCAGCCCTCATCTGACACAGCAGACCTTACTAGGAGAGGCAACTCCAATGTCCTAGTGTGATGCCCAATTATTTCAGTTTTTGCGGTACTCGGAGGGGAAACTCTGCAAACTTAGGCCTTAGTTGAGGCAACTACAACGTCCTAGCATATATTATTCCCTAATTCATGCCCGTACGGTAAGATGGAGCAGAAGAGAATACCGTTTAACTCGTAAGCCAAATGCTCACAGCGGAATTTGTTATTATGAGCCAAGATAGCTTCCAGACCCCAGCCAACCACCATGCTTTCGGAATACATCTCCTCCCATGCTTCCATTGTAAGCTTCTTTTTAGGATTAGCAGCAAGCTCGATCAGCGAGGTTGTTAGAAATGTTAAGGCAGCCCCGACATC
>Ga0307517_10005165_pt1 | contig 19807 bp, 11 predicted proteins | sample 23_EM_MG_FD_194515 | JGI IMG/M metagenome (GOLD analysis project Ga0307517, IMG submission 194515) | Populus trichocarpa ectomycorrhiza microbial communities from riparian zone in the Pacific Northwest, United States - 23_EM | ecosystem: Host-associated > Plants > Roots > Unclassified | place... | reverse complement strand
GTGAGTGACTCAACAGATGACGCAGCAAAAGCTGATAGATGGGGCTGCCAGGTGGGTATGCAGAACGTGGGTAGTGGCAGTTATGGATATCCAAGATCATGGGATCATGGGGGCTGAACATGGGGGTTGACTAGGGGTTACTCTCAACCCACTAAGATCATGGGGGGGGGGAACTTCCCACTACTTGGTAGATAATGGGGCCACCATGTTCATGGGTGAGATAGTGTCCCACTACTTCCTTAAAAGTAGGAATGAGGGGTGTGCCTTGTAAATGCTTGTCTATAAATACTTATTGTAGCTCTTGGTTGAGGAGGCGGCATGTATGGGAATGCAGCAGCATGCGTGGGGAATGTTCAGCATGTAGGGGCATGCAAGAACATGTAGAGCACTAGTTAGAGATAGCTTGGTGTAGCATACAATTTTTGTGCATAGCACACATACGGATTTGTGTGTAGTTTCCTTTGTGTACGAGATCAATAAAGGTTGGGAAAGAGTTCCTGTAAAGCTTGTTGTGCACTTTAATTATTTTATTCTATTTGTGTATTCCGCTTGCTTAGTTACTAAGGCAAACACGAGTGGGATTGGCGAGGGAAGGCTGAGTCTAGTGAGGCACTGTTGCGAGCATGAATGAATTATTCACGCATGCTTGCAACAGTAATAAGGTAAGTATATTACCTTTGCAAAGTAATAAGTGAAATGAATTTGAAAAGTGGGGAAGAGGAAGAACTTACCTGGTCTTCTGGAAGCGAAGGCGCGCGGTTGCTGATTGACCAGCCTCTTTCTTGCTTTCCCTTCCTCTAGTCTTTTCTTTCTTGTTCTCTGGCTCTTCTCCGTGTTTGTTCGCCTGGCTTGCTCTCTGATTTAGCAGATGGAGGCGTGATGGATGACCGGCCAAAGCTCTGCTTCGGTTCCTTTGTATGCTCCTGTGTCGTCCTCTTATTCTTCCTCTGTTTTTTTGTTCTTTTTCGTTCGTCCCCCTGTTCTTCGTGAATTGTTCTGGGTTTTTTCTTGCTGGTTCTCGGCTCCCCTGTATGTGTTTCCAGTGTCTTCGTTCTCCTGTTTCTGGGTTTCTTCCCTTTTGCTGGTTTTGCCTTTTTTTTTTCCTCCTCCGTCGCGTCCTGTTGTGTTCGTATTTATAGGCAAGGGAAAGCACTTGCGCCTCTCAGAGTGATCGTGCAGCCGCTGGGATAACATCCATTATTGGACTATTAGTGGCACATCGTGGGGGGAAAAAACGTTACCACGTTCTCTGCCGTTTCTGTTGAATCGGGATGGAGGAGATGAACAGCAAAATGTTAATGGCCATTTGCATTTTGGTCCTTGAAGTTTTGAAAGTTTTGTAATCAAGCCCCTTGGTAAATTATAATTGGAACCCTGTATTTTAGCACCATTTACAAAATGATCCTTGAACTTTAATTTCTTGTAATTTTAACCCGAATCAGCCCCAAACCTTGATATTTCTTCAATTAAGCTCTTGATTTCATTTTCTTGGCCTAAATTTCAATTTATTCCTCATTTTTTCCATTTCATATATTTTTCTTATTGTTTTTTTTAATAAAATAAGATTCAAAAATTGGGTTATGACAAAAAGAAAAGTTGAATATAAAAAAAACATCCATAAAAATTTCATATCTGAAAAGATTTCTCTTATACATCTTTAGAACGTGGTTGACGCATTACAAAGCCCAAAAGACATCATTGAAAGAAAAGTACCATAAAAGCATATGAAAATGGTCTTCTTTTGGTCTTTTGGTGCTATGGATGCTTGATTATACCCTGAATAGCCATCTAAAAAATAATAGTACACGTGCCCAAGTAGCCTATACAATATTTGATCAATGAATGGTAAGAGAAAATGATCCATTTGAGTGGCCTTGTTCGACTTCCAGTAATCCATATAAATTCTCCATTTAGTCACGATTCTTGTAGGGATTAACTTATTGTTTGTATCTTTTACCACTGTCATTCCTCTCTTTTTTGGTACTACTTGAACATGATTAACCCATGAGCGATCAGAAATCAGATAAATTACTATAACATCTAACCATTTTAAGATATTTTAATACACCACTTCCTTCATTGTCAAGTTAAGTCTTCTTTGGTGCTTTATAGTAATCTTACTTTTCTTTTCCAATAAAATTTGGTGCATACAAATAGAAGGGCTAATACATTTGATATCCATCAGCATCCACCCAATAGCTGACTTATAATTTCTAAGCATTCTGAACAACTTTTCCTCTTCTTCACTGGAAAAATTTGATGAAATAATTACCAAAAAATATATGATTTTCCAAGATAAGCATACCGAAGGTGTTTTGGTAAAGGTTTGAGCTCTAAAATAGGTGGTTTCTCAATAGATAGAAAGGGTTTTAAAGGTCCTTGTCCAAATCGTTCAAAATATTTCCTAGTGTTAGGTCCAAATAAATTGATCCACAAGGTATATTTTAACATTTCAAGATCCTCTACCATAGTCTAATTAAGATCAACTAAACAAGCTTCTAAGGATTCATTTTGTTGACTAAACCCATTGATAACCAAAGTGTCAATTGTTTGGATGATAAAACAACTCTCACCTATAGATGGATACTTGATGGTATTAAGAACATTAAAAGTCACCTCTTTCTTGTTCATTCTTAACCCCAATTCTCCTTTTAAGATATCAATTAAAGCTCATCTAGTAGTTAAGAATGGCATGCCAATAAGGATGGAGATTTCCCTATCCTCCTCCTTTACGTTCTGAATGATAAAGTCCACTGAAAAAATAAAATTACCCACTTTGACAAGAACATCTTCAATTATTCCTCGTGGTGTTTTATTGAGTTATCTTCTAATTATAATGAAATTATATTAGATCTCACTTCACTTAATCTAAGCTTTTCTAAAAATGGACAAAGGTATGCAATTGATACTTGCATGTAAATCATATAAAGCTTTTTCAAACAAAGAATTTCTAATTGAACAAGGAATAATGGAACTCCCTAGATCTTTAAGCTTTATAGGTAATTTCTTTTGTAAAATAACATTACAATCTTCAATAAGAGGAACCATTTCATACTCTTCCAACTTCCTCTTATTTAACAAGATATCATTTAAAAATCTCATATAACTTGCCATATGCTCAAGAGCATCCACAAAGGAATGTTAATATGTAATTTTTTAAACACATCTAGAAATTTAAAAAATTGTTTATCAAGTTTGTTCTTTTCTAATAATTAAGGGAATGGAACTCCAGGTGTTAGATCTTGTGATGGGATTGGTTGAATTTCAAAAATCTCTATGAAGGGATGTGGTGTTTAGAGTTGCCTCTCATGATCTTCCTTGTTAGATTTCTTTACTGTAACTGGAGTTTATAATTCTATGTATCTTCTTAAAGTTTGAGCCTTACATTGTTTTTTTGGATCCACTTTTAATTTATTTAAAATATACATGTGATGGATACACACACACACATAACAAAAGAAATGCAATAACCAAATGCTAGAAATACAATGATACCATTTAGTATATTTCAACGTGAAGTTATTAACACAATTTTAAGTATTCATAGTACATAAAAATAAATACCTAACAAAATTATAAATAGTGAAACAACACAATCAGTGCTTATAGACCTGCAACATATATAGCATTATAAGAGTTATTAGTCATCAAGAAGGCTTATACTCATATTTGTTTTTTATGAGGGAAAGGAATCATTATGTCAATTAACACTTTTAACAATTTTGCTCAAAACATTCAACTCAAATTCAATAATACGTCAAATCATATGACAATACTCGTGCTCATCATTGCAACTAAAATAACATTCCAAATTTAACATCTAGCCATAAAATACATATACGTGGTTTTTTTATAAGGAATGAGAACAATATGCTTATCCAGAATTCTGTTAGCATCGATTACATCATATATATTGAATTACGCACTAGCTGCTGTGGCGTCTAAATTTATATTTGTCACTTTTGATGTTGCCTTTACAATGAATTATGTAATACATTCAAATCTAAGGTTGCCGACTATATGTCACCACGTAGCAACTCATTTGCTTAATTTTTGATTCCCTAATCAATAATTAATATTTCATTCCCTTAGTTACCAATTTTCTTGGGTACAATTCTTGGAGTAACCACATTTCCATCATATAATCTAGGATAGTTTCAATGGTTTCCATTATTTGAAAACAACAACACCATGATTTCTACTCATTGGAAACAACAATACAATAGTCTCCATTCAAAACAAAGACAACCATATAAATTTTCTTTTTTATTTGGGACAACTAGGAAGTAACTTTGTTGCTTATAATTTAATTTAAAGAACTTGTCACTTTAAATAGAAGCGCACAGGGAAAGGAGAATCTACATCATCTTATAATTAATCAAATCATACTTTGCTTCCTTGGTCATCATTCTTTTGGGCAACTAAACATCAAAAGTTACCATGTTTATAGATATTTGTAGTTAATCGTTGACTATTAATGTATATCGTATCTTTAGTCACTGATATTGCAGTCATTAAGTATCGTTCATTTCTTATCCTTGTCACCGACACTGCGGCCACTAAGTATCATTCCTATCTCATCATTAGTCGCTGATACTATAGCCACTAAGTATAATCTGGTCATCCCCTCGTGGATGACAATAATTCTGGAAAACCCATTTGATTGCCAACAAATTCGACTATTAATATCTTCCTACCGAGCTATCTTTAATATTTTACTCCACATCTTCATACATCCTTATACCATATTATTTTATTTGAGCTTTGTTCAACAAATAACTGATGACATGTATTATGGTTTAGGAATCCTTGTACATATAGGATTCTTTCATTCATAACTATTCATTCCTAACTATGATCAATTTTGTATATGGTTCTTTAAACATTAAGTTTTATTGTGAATAACACATCATACTCTTTATTTCATCATATTAGTAAATATTTTCAAATGAGATGGTTCACAACACTCATTATCCTAGTATGGATTCCATTAACCGGAGTTAACCTCATCCTTTACTCCTAGCTATCCAACATAGATATCATTAGCCAAAGCTAATCTTCAATGCTTATTCCTAGTTGTCCAACATGGATACCATTAGCCTAAGTTAATCTCATCATTAATTCCTAGTTTTCCAACATTGATACTATTAGCCAGAGCTAATCACATCATTTAATCCTGGTTATCCAATTTGAATACCATTAGTCGAAGCTAATCTCATCAATGAATCCTGGTTATCCAATATCGATATTATTAGCCGAAGCTAATCTCATTTTGACACTAAAAATCATCAACGAAAGAACTAAGTCATTTTGACACTAAAAATCATCAATGAAAACTAAGTCATTCTAACATTTCTTTTTCCTAAATTCACACATATGGTCAATACCAAGTTTTCCTCTTAAAAACCATACTTTAACCTAGTTTTGGACATAAACCACAACCAAATTCACTTCCCAAGTTTATGAAGCAAAAGAAATATGAAATGTTTATATTCTATAATAATATCACACATTTATCAAACATTGTTAAAGAAGAACCATCACTTATTACTATCTTTATGAGGGTCTTTTTTTGCTATTCTCTCTTAAGGTGGCCGAAGCCTATGTCATTCCCCTAACAAGCATATTTTTGTGTTCTTCATGTGGCAACATCAAATTCTCATTCATTATCGCGTGGCATAAGGTGTTCTATGCATTCCAATTATAAAGTACTATTAAATATGTTCAAGGATCATATTATTTTCCATAACCTCATCAAGTTCATAAGTGTTCATTTCATCAATTTTTTTACTACATCATTCCAAGTGTTAGAACCTTTAATCAACAACAAATTCCAAGTAAATATTAGAGCTTGATTAATCCTAGTTGGTTTAGTCCACCTAACTTCGAACATTATTTGGTGTTTTAATCATAATTAAAGTTTCAAACTCTTTTTCGAGCATGGTTTGTCTCTATGGAAAGTTAATACATAAGACTACAACTTTTATGAAGGACATAAAACCCAGTTTTTCCATCTACATGTCTTAACTCACTCATTACAGTAACATAATAAATTTGTCAAGTACTATGTCAGTCTGGACCTTTACTCAGTGTTTTTGTCATATATGGAGTTATTCAACTCCAAATAAGTCTAGACTAGTTCCATTTGAAATGTAACATCCATACCTACCGTAAACCCTCGAATATAATAATCTCATCTTGATTTAGTAAAATAAAATAAAATTCAAAGGATGTGGAGAAATGATTAAATTAAACAAATTAATTGGATTAAAAGAGAAGTTATTTAATGAGAGGGGTGAAATTGAAAACAATAATAAAGGAGTAAGGAGTTAGTAAAGAGAAAGAGAAGTAGTGGGGGTCAATGGATTGATAAAAGGAATGGTGGGGTCAATGTGAAAATAGAAGTAAATATGGGGGGCAAGATGCAAATAAGGAAAGAACATAATTATATATAACAAGAAATCTCTAGAAATCCCTAGAGTAATGGCCGGCCAAGGAGAGGAAGAAAGAGGAGAAAAGAAAAATTGAGAGGAAACCTTGTAAATTCATCCTTTGAATCCAAAGAAAAGTGAGAGTAAGTGAACTAAGAGTGCTTCAAGTAAGATTTAGGAAGAAAACTTAGAGAATTTACTAGTGGGAAATGAAGGGTTAGAAGAAGTAAGGAAGGAGAAGAGGAAAAGGGGTTGTTCTCAATCTCTTGACACAATGTTTTGTAATAGAAGGTTACAAGCTCTCTTATTAAGTCACTTGAATTTGTTTGTGTTTTTCTTGAATAATTGAGATTTTAGAATACCTTAGTATAGGTTTAAGAAGTTTGTTAAATAATGATAGGTACAGGCATTTTGTGTTTATAGTGGCTGAAAAAGATGGGAAATTGCATAGGAAACGAATTTACACTTGTTGAACTTAGAAATCAAAACTAGACAGGTTGTCTTTCAATTTTTCTACTAAGATTTGGACCCTAAGATAACAGAATTTGAGATACTTTTCATCATGAAAGTTGTAGACATGGATGTTACCTTTCAAATGAAATTGACATTGCTTAAATTGGAGTGACAAAACACTAAATATGAAAGAAAAACTGAAGATAGGTCAAAAACTGGGAATCAACAAGATAGATTTTTGGGTTTCTAAAATTTGGGCATTTAGGCGTGTAGATGGAAAAACTGGGTATATTCATCTTCGAAAGTTGTAGACCCATGTTGTAGTGTTCCAAAGAAATAAACCACGCATAAAACCGAGCTCTATAGCTCCGGTTATACTCCAAATACGAAACAGTGTTTGGAATCCGTTATGTTGAGCCATCTAAAACTTGTAAATTGGTAACTTCTATTTGGAATTGTTTTTTTATTACAAAATGTTGAATTATGAAGGTAGTATGTATATGTGTGTATGTGTGGTCAAGACTTGAAATTTAAATTAGTGTAACTATTGGTACAGGTGAAATTATAGAAAATAGACGAGAGCAGGGTATGACTAGCAGAGCATAGATTTCAGGTAGGTGTCTGACACTTAGATTTCTAATTTAAAGTCTTGTTTAATTCTTTAACTTAGTTCCTAATAAGATGTAGTTCAAATTTTTGTATTTATATATAGTGTCTGAATGATGGTGGAACCAGTTCCTGGTTTGGGACTGGTGCCTGGTGAATGGGCTGATGATTGGACCAGTGACTTGGTTTGGAACTGGGGCCTTGCGAATGGGTTGATGGTTGGACCAGTGTCCTGGTTTAGAACTGGTGCCCTGCGAATGAGCGATCAATAGAACTAGTTATTATTGGACAATATTGGTGTGCTGATAGGTGGGAAACTATAGAAATTGATGATAAATGAATTAAAAAGCAAATTGTTATTGTAATGAAAAATGTACTAGATCATCTTAATTAATTTAATTATGTTTATACAAATTACTATGCAGATTCATCTCAGCAGCATAACCTTTAGTTGATGCATGGGTGTTCCCTCTGTATAGTCACTTAAGTTAATAGGAAGATGGAAGAATTTTCTTTTGGGTAAAGTTATGTAGTATTATTTTGTTAAAACTTTAAGTAGTAATTTGAAATTTAGAATCTTCATTATGCTAATGTATGAATGCAATTACGATGGTTAATTAATAATTACCTCTTAAATCCTAGGATTCTTCTCATTTTTATAACTTGATAATTGTGTGATTTTTTATCTTAAAAGTTTGGGGTGTTACAGTTTGAGACTTGGAATGATTGGATTGTGTATGAACAATGAATATAGGATGTGTACAAATGATAAAGCATTTACCATGTTTTTTTTTTATGGATGATGCATTGGTTTCGGTACTAGGGATGTTACACCTATAATGTTTATAAAGACACCAGCTTCAAATTACATCGTTTAATACTCAAAATTAACAATTATAGTACCACCCAAAATCTGCCTAGTACTATGTCAGTCTGGACCTTGACTCAATTTTTTTTTCTTATATCTAGAGTTATATAACTCAAAATAAGTCGAGACTAGTTCCATTTGAAAAATAACATTCATACCTACAACTTGTATGCAGACACCAGCTCCAAATTGCATTGATGTAAGGCTCAAATGTAACAATTATAGTAGCACTTAAAATATGTCAAGTACTATATCGGTCTGGACCTTTACTCAGTGTGTTTCTCATATTCGGAGTTATACAACTCCAAATAAGTTTAAACTAGTTTTATTTATATGATAACATCCATACCTACAACTTTTATGAAGATATTAACTCCAAATTACATTGTTTTAAAGTTGTAAGGTTGACTAGAAGTTAGCTAGTAAGACTATCAGAATTTTAATTATATAAGAGATAAATTTGATAAACACACTAAGTATTTTTATGCATCACAACATCCATTATCATTAGTCCATGTTCAAAGAAACTCTGAATTCCTACACTTTTTCAAAAACCCTAGAATCACAACATTGGGATTTTTTCAATTATCCTTTACTAACTATGAAAGCAAGGATAAAAACTAAGGAATAACACTTTTATCAACAAATTGAAGAGTTCTTGCCAAGTTTTCTTCAATTGTTCTTCCTCTTCATCACCCATGCTTTTCCCTCAAGTTCCTCTCCTCCAACCAAGATTTTTAATTTTGGCCTAAAAGTGTTTATCTCCTCACAAACCTATTTGCAAGCTTCAATATCACAATTTGGAAAGATTTCTCAAGTGATTTTTTGAAGAGAGGCAAGAGAGAAGCCTCTTTATCTCTTTTTAGCTGTTGTTCCATGTTAACAATAGTAGCAAGCATATTGATATTAGGTTTTATAGGTCAATTACTATTATACCCCAACTTATCCCTCTTAAATTTCGGTTTATTGCATTGACCCGACATTGTATTTTTATTTTTAGGACCTTCCCAAAATCTGATCGAATTCACATTATAACCCAACATAAAAAAGTATATCTTAAGACCGCACATAAAATTTCAACTTGATCCAACGGTCGGATTGGGAGATACGTACAATATTGTAAAACTAGACAGTTGAAAATTTCACGCCAAAAATCTGAATTTCGCATACCATATAATTTAGTTAAATCATAAATTTGTTTCTAAGTTTCTTACCAATTTTAGTCCCAATATCGCGATTGTGTATGGGGATTATACTGAAATTTGAAGTTTCTCGTGCAAAGGGTCATGCATTGATTTATTTGACATTTCCTTCTATTTTACACATAATATCACCCAATTTACAAAATTTCCTCCTTCAAATTAAAATATCAAAATAAATCAAAAGAACAAACATTGGTATAAGTCAACATCCACCACCCGGTGTTCTACAACTGATCATCAATGGAAATATATATCAATTCATACTTTTAATATTCACCATTGGAGCTATTTCTCTATCTCTTCTTAGTCATAGTCAATTAAAAAACAAACAATCTAATTAACCCTAACTACTAAACAACTTAAGACAAGCACTAAAAATTTAATCTAGTAGCAACCTAAGGAATTAGAGAGATTAATGAAGCTAAACAACATAAGCACAAGTAGTTGCATTTAATTTATTTGATATTCTTCCTAAGATTTGCTAATTTTTGACGCAAAGAATCATTAACCTTAATTGCTTCACAAATTAAAGAGATTAAACATTTATGAATTTGATATCTAACCTAGCAATAGATTGCAATAAATAATAAACTAGTCCTCATAGTAATTAAACGAGATAATCATGAAAATAGGCATCGAAGAACATTCAATACTTAAAGAATAAACTGAATAGTGAAAACAAATTAGATTTCATAGTTTTATTGATTCTAAGGCTTCCATTTTCTTTGACTAAATAAAAATTTAGTTACACAGTACTATCATGAAAACTCGAAGCATAAAAAGAAAGTAGAGAAAAGGAAAGAGGAAAGAGGAAAGAGAGAAGAGAGAAGCAAGATGTCTAATCTCGTCTCTCCTTTTTTCTTTTACAAATTTTTTCCTCTTTAGAAGCCTAAAACCTAAAAATACTCTCAAAATTATCCTCCAATAATAATCACCAAATCTAAATATTTAATGAAATTATTAAATAATAAAATAAAGTCCTAATATAACAAGGAAAATGATTTTTTCAGCTAGAATTCATGCACCAAATTTGGAAGCTTTCAAAAATAAATCACTTCATATTAAATTTGCAAGCCAAAGAATGTTCTAGCATGTTGGCAGTACAAGTACAATGGTTTTATGCCTTTTCAACCTCGATTCAGTTAGTATCTCTCAAAACTCAAAACATGAAAGTTGTGGAACTATTTCTTAGGGTTCCATGGCAGTTTGAATCATCTAAATTGGATCTTGTATGAGAAAGTTAATCCCAGATCACAAAGTTGAGATGAAACTTTCCAAAATCACCTAATTAACTTCGTTTAGCCTTTAACGCCTCCATTTGCATCCTAAATTAAAATATAAAAATAATGAGTACATTTAGGCATCAAATAAGTATAAAATACTAAACATTACAGGAGAAGAATGTGACATTTTTCATTCTCATAAGTGATTCACTCTCAAATTAAACATAGGAATAATTTTAGTTGTATTGGCTAATAGGAATAATTTATTGGTGCTCATCTTTGTTGTATTGGTTAATAGGAATAATTTAACAAGAAAATCCTAAACTAAAGCTTTCCAATTAGTGATTGAGTCTGTGGGCATTAACTTTAACAAATTTTTTGCTCTATCTTGAAGAGAGAATAGAAATAAACAAAAGCGAATGACATCATCAGAAACTCCATTGTGCTTGAAAGTGTCTCAAATTTCAAAAAAAGCTAGCTATATAGGCATAAGGGTTGTTGTGGCATCGATGAAGTAGAATGATGGATATTCCTCGTGGATCAAGAGATGTTGGTATTAATCATGAAATTATAATTTGAAGGGTTTATAAGTCGCCACCTAGTATTATGGTCACTAGAAAACCTACTGGTCCTTATAAGGGTTGTTTGAGAAATTCAAAATTTGAGCATACTCCTCAACAATAGGGGTTATGTCAATATCTTTAAAGGAAATACATTTTTAATTTGGGTCCTAGAAATGCAACAGGGCTTTGACTACTGAGATTTGTATCGGAATCTTTATTAGATGGGAGATCCTTCTATACATTCTTTCAAAAAGATTCTCATCCACATAACCTATAATTGACACAAGTTTCTCCTTATTATTTATAGAACGATGTACTTTAGTTATGTTCGGTAATTCCATAGCCTTGGTCCTTGGGTAATTCCCCTCAGCTAATTGCATCATCTCATATTTTTATCCAAATTTAGAAAAACATTATGGAAGTTATGGTCTCAACTCAGAAAAATCATGTAGAGTTCAAGATCTTCGATATGGTTTTCTTTAATTCAAAATGAATTATTAGGGACTCAAACATCCTGAGGGTAAGTTCTAGTCATTACCTAGTGACTACCTCTCGTAAAGGTAGTATAGGGGTTTACAAGGAATTGTTAGGGCATAATATGACTGTTATTACCAAGCAAACACTAGATCATAGTTGGGAGTTTCATGAATCTAAACCCCGATTAAAAGTCATGAGGCAGACTGATAATCCTTCACCTAACCTGGAATTTGGTTTATACTCTCATAATTAAAACACATAAAGGCATGAATTCAAATTCAATGTACTTATGCATGAATAATATATAAAAAAATACATGCTAAAATTAAATCACCCAGACCAACAAATAAATAGGACACAACAAAAGAAAGAGCTCCTAGTCCTCGCTGCAGCTAGAGAGAGAATCTAGATAGAGATGCTCTCTTTCTTCTTGGAATTCTCTCCTCGTCATGGTGTCTTGCAGCTACTGAGTTCTCATTTGGAGCTCTTTTCTCCGTTGTTAATTTTTGGCTACCCACAGAAATTAACGCCTCACTCATCTTCGATTCAACAACAACGAATCCCAGAGAAGTTTCAGTTAAATCTATTTTGCAATGTGGTTATGCCTTCGGCATACCAAGATCCTTTTGTCTTAGATCCCCATGCATCAATGGGATCTCTTGTTCATCCGGTGGTAGACTACTGACTCTCTCTGCCAGCGCCGATAGGGACCCTCACTCCTCTGGTGTTTATGCCCAACATATTTTAGTTGCTAGTGCTACATGATGTTCTCCTCACTCAAGTACCTTCACAACACCTATTGTAAGGACATGGCAAGACTAAGTTCTCATATCTGGACATGGTAGGAACTCCCCTACCCTTCCCACTCTATAATGCTTCTTCTGCTGTTTATCAGAGGGTGTAATCACCCTCTGTAGCCCATGAAGTGTTTACCTCATGACTCCCTAGTTAGTTGGTTTTTCCGATCTATATATTCGTTGATATGTTTGTATTTTGCTGCTGCCTGCAATGTTGCTGCTACATTTGCTTGGCTTTTGTTTTGCTCTGTGTGGGGTGCTCTCGTTGGAGTCTCTTTTATTGGTTGTAGTGGTTGTTGGTGTTCTATTGTCATGCCCTGCTTGGGTTTGCTTCTGTTAAGCTATGGCTTGGTGGTGGCTGTTTCCTTGTGTTTGTTGGTGAGATTGTTATACGCTCAAACTGTTTAAGTAAAATGAGGCCAAATAAGCTAAAGAATTACTTAATTATTAAAGGGTATTTTAGGTTATGCATATTTTCAATTCAGTTGTTACGTAATTTATTATTTGGAAACAATGGGTCATTTAATTCCTATTAAAAGCTAGTTAAGAGGATCAGTTATTTCCTATTAAAAACTAGTTAAGAGAGTTAGTTACTATTTATTGCAAGTTTGTTAAAAGCTTATAAAAGGCTAGAGTATTGGAAATTAAGGATATCATTTGAATCCCAATTGTGTCGTGTGCATTTGTGGAGGTTTCCTGGCTCCTCAAATTGCCAGAATTCATTTATACTTCTTTAGGTATAACAAGTTGGTATCAGAGCAGGCATTCCTGCGACATGATTGAGGGAACAAGATTATCCCAGTTATCTGAAACAATACAAAATTTACAAGAGGCAACCACTGCCATGAAAGAAGAGCAATCCAGGCATGGAATGCTTATAGAAGGTGTGCTACAACAACTTTATAATTTGGCATCAAGCTATGATAGCCTGGTACAAATTACAACTAAAACCCATTCAGGGGAAAGAACTTCTAACAGTGTCAAAATAAATGCTAATCCTATGTTTGATGGACACCAGGGAATTCAGGCTCGATCTCTTCGATTGGATTTTCCTTGTTTTGATGGGGGAGATCCTAGTGAATGGATCTTAAAGGCGCAACAATTCTTTAATTATTTTAAGACTCTGGAGGACCACAAGCTGGAAATTGCTTCTTTCCACATGGAAGGAAAGGCGCTGACTTGGTATTATTGGCTGTAAGAATCAAGCCCAGTGACCAGATGGGGTGACTTTTTGGAGGCTCTTCGCACCAGATTTGGACCTTCGGCATATGAGGATCCAGTGGGTGCATTCACCAAATTGAGGCAGACTGGAAGCGTAGAGGAGTGCCAAACAAATTTTGAGATCCTGTCCAATAAAATAAATAGGGTAAGTGAAGAGTTTCGTATAAGTACCTTCCTAAGTGGTTTAAAAGATGAATTGTGAATTATTGTTACCATGTTCAAACCAAATACTCTTGTTGCTGCTTTTAGTTTGGCTCGGCTACAAGAAGAAGAAGTAACTAGAAAACATTTCCCTCATTGAAACACTCAAAACCAAAATAACTCATATACACCTTCATTCAAGTCTACTCCTCTCAGATTACCTGGACAAAATCCCATGCCCAGATTACCAGCCCCAAACCCAGCACTTAAACTTCCACCCCCCTAACAACCAAGATATAACCCACCATTCTAGAGAAGAAACCTATACCCCATAAGGCGTATAAGTCTTAACCAAATGCAGGAAAGAAGGGAAAAAGGTTTGTGCTATTTTTGTGATGAAAAGTACCATCAAGGACACAAATGCAGCAGACCCAAATTATACTTACTTGAGGGAATGGAATTCAAAGAGGAGGGAGAAGAAGAATGGGGAGAAGAAGAGATATTTAATCAACCTGATACAGAGAATATACTTGCATTCCAATAAGCTGATCTATTAGGCATATCCTTGCATGCCATTGCAAGGGCACCTTCTCCCAAACTATGAGATTAGTTGGGAAATTGAGACATGTTCAGTTATTGTTCTTATTGATACCGGTAGTACACATAGTTTTATTGATGTGAATGTGGCAAAGAGGGCAAAACTACCAGTGGAGGAAGGCCAATTAGTAGTCCAAGTTGCTAATGGGGACACCCTTCCTTGCCAAGGTTGCTGTAAGACAGTTCTTTTGAAGATGCGAACCTGTAAAGTTTTAGCCAATCTGTTTTTATTGACCCTAGGTAGGTGTGATGTTGTGTTAGGGGTAGATTGGTTAAGAAGTTTGGGAACTATTCAGTGGAACTTTGCTGATTTAAGTATGAGTTTCTTTGTGGACGGAGAGAAATTATTTCTGCAAGGCTTGAGGTTACCCAAGGAAGCCATTGAGGAAGAACATAGTTTGAGCAAGTTTGCCCTTGTAGAAGGGAGAGGAATATGGCTGCAGTTTCTGGAAATCAGTGATAGTCTAGGAGGAGCACCAGTAGAGCCTGCCCTACAAACTATTTTGAATGAATTCAAAATAGTGTTTGCTGAACCCAATGGACTCCCACCTCCTAGGAGTCACGACCATCAGATCCAACTCCACGAAGCAGCTAAACCAACATGTGTTAAGCCTTATCGATACACCTACTATAAAAAAGAAGAGATTGAGAAGCTGATCAGGGAAATGCTAAAAGCTGGGATCATAAAACCAAGTCAAAGTCAATACTCTTCACTAGTTCTCTTGGTGAGGAAGGCAGATGGAAGTTGGCGAGTGTGTGTTGATTATCGAGCTCTCAACAAAGATACCATCAAAGATAAGTTTCCCATTCCTAATATAGATGAATTATTAGATGAGCTTAATGGTGCTGAGATGTTTTCTAAACTTGACTTGTGATCGGGCTACAATCAAATCAGAATGAAGACTAAAGATGTGCCTAAAACTACCTTTCGTACCCACGAGGGGCATTATGAGTTTTTGGTGATGCCTTTTGGTCTCACTAATACCCAATCAACCTTTCAAGGATTGATGAATAAGATATTCAAGCCATATCTTAGGAAATTTGTGTTAGTTTGTTTTTATGACATACTTGTGTACAGTAAATCTATTGAAGAACATGTGGGGCATCTAAGAGCTGTCTTAGAAGTTTTGAGACGACATCAGCTATATGTTAAGGCCTCAAAATGTATCTTTGGCTGTCAGGAAGTGGAGTACTTGGGCCATATTATTTCCAAAGAGGGAGTCCAAGCGTATTCATTAAAGATTTCAGCAATGATGGAGTGGCCTGAACCTAAGAATCCTAAGGCTCTTAGAGGAATTTTGGGGTTAACGGGTTATTACAGGAAGTTTGTAAAAGGCTATGGAAATATTGTAGCTCCTCTAACTGCCTTACTTAAGAAAAATTCCTTTAGGTGGGGTGAGCAAGCCAGCCAAGCTTTTGCAGCCTTAAAGGCAGCCATGGTGACACCTCCTGTTCTTGCTTTGCCAGATTTCTCCAAAATGTTTGTGGTAGAATGTGATGCTTCTGGAAATGGGTTAGGAGCAGTTTTAATGCAGGAAGGGAGGCCTCTAGCATATTTAAGCCAAGCATTAAAAGGTAAAAATTTGTTCTTATCTACTTATGAAAAAGAATTTCTGGCTCTTGTGTTAGCAATTCAAAAATGGAGACATTATCTGCTGGGACACATATTTAAAGTAAGAACCGACCAATAAGCTCTAAAACACCTTTTGGAAAAAAAGGTTGGAACACCTTTTCAACAAAAGTGGATAACAAAGTTGTTAGGCTTTGATTTTAGTGTGGAATATCGTAGTGGCAAAGGAAATAAGGCAGCAGATGCTCTCTCTAAGTTACCGGATCAGGGGCACAATTCAGAACCAGAGGGGACTATGACTAGTTATGGAGAAGCCAAAGCTATCAGCATGGTTACTGTTAATTGGTGGGAAGGGCTCCATCAAGTATACAACCAAGATCCCCAGTTGCAACAATTACTCAACCACTACGATCAAGGTGATCTGGATCCCCTCAAGTATCAGGTTAGAGGGGGGGTTTTTATTCTACAAAGGGAGGCTACACTTGGGGACCTTAAAGATGCAGCAGGAGCAAGTCATGCAACAATTCCATAGTAGCCCCATGGGAGGGCATACTAGTTCACAGAAGACTCACTACAGGTTCAAGAGGGAATTCTTTTGGCATGGCTTGAGAAAGGACATCAGAAAATTCATTAGAGAATGCGAGGTATGACAAAGAAACAAAACCAAAAACCTCAAACCAGCTGGGGCTTTGCAGCCTCTGCCAATTCCAAGTAAAGTATGGGTGGATATTAGTATGGACTTCATAGAGGGGTTACCTATGTCCAAAGGGTACAATGTAATCATGGTGATAGTAGATAGGTTCAGCAAGTACAATCATTACATACCAATGGCACATCCATATACAGCAGCAACAATAGCAAAGGCATTCATGGAAAACATATTCAAATTACACGGCATACCACAGAGCATAGTCAGTGATCAAGATAAAATATTCACAAGTAATTTTTAGAAAGAAATCTTCCATTTAAGTGGAACCAAGCTGTTAATGAGTTCAACATATCACTCTCAAACAGACGGGTAGACAGAGGTAATGAACAAATGGTTTGAAGGGTACCTCAGGTGTTTTACCAGTGATAGACCCAAAGATTGGGTCAGTTGGCTACCTTTAGCCGAGTGGACATATAATACTTCAGAGCACTCCTCCACAGGGTTTACTCCCTTTGAGATCGTTTACGGACAAAAGCCTCCACAACTCTTTCCATATGAGCCTGGGACCACGGCAGTATAAGCAGCTGAAGACGAAATGAAAAGTCGAGATTTCATCCTAACTTTGGCACGGGAAAACCTGCAAGAAGCTCAAACAAAAATGAAGTTATTCGCGGATAAAAAGAGAGCAGAGAGGGAATATAGCATGGGAGATTGGGTTTATTTGAGGTTATGACCTTATAGACAGATGACGGTAGCAGTAAGGAAAAGCTTGAAGCTTTCTCCAAGATATTTTGGGCCCTTCCAAATCATTCAAAAAAATTAGGAAAGTTGCATACAAACTCGATTTACCTAAAGGCTCCAAGATTTACCCAGTATTTCACATCTCTTGCCTCAAGAAGAAGATTGGAACTCAGTTAAACCCTAACCCTAGACTACCGACAGTGATGGAAGAAGGCACACTGGCACCTGAACCAGAGAAAATATTAGAAAGAAGGCTCAAGAAAAAAGAGAATCGTGAAGGGAGCTAACGAGGAAGATGCCACCTAGGTGGATGCAGAAGAGCTGAGAAAGACATATCCTGAACTCGTGAGCGAGTACTTTTGAAGGGAAAGGTTATGTTATACGCCCAAAGTGTTTAAGTAAAATGAGGCCAAATAAGCTAAGGAATTACTTAATTATTAAAGGGTATTTTAGGTTATTCATATTTTCAATTCAGCTGTTATGTAATTTATTATTTGGAAACAATGGGTCATTTAATTCCTATTAAAAGCTAGTTAAGAGGGTCAGTTATTTCCTATTAAAAGCTAGTTAAGAGAGTCAGTTACTATTTATTGGAAGTTTGTTAAAAGCCTATAAAAGGCTAGAGTATTGGAAATAAAGGATATCATTTGAATCCCAATTATGCCATGTGCATTTGTGGAGGTTTCCTGACTCCTCAAATTGCCAGAATTCATTTATACTTCTTTGGGTATAATAGAGATTTGTCTGGTCAAGGCCTACTTGTGGCTACAGTTGGTGCTCTGTCACCCTATGTTGGTTGTGCTTGTCTTGGTGTTCTGGGTTTGTTGCAGTCCTCATCTGTATGTTCTCCCTGTTGCTGGATGTGTTGCTTGCAACTGTACAGATCCTCTAAGCTACTGCTTTCTGTAGTTAGTTTGCTCAGCTCCTGGAAGCTGGCTATTTCTTTACTTGTAATGTCGTTTGGTATGCTGGAGCTGCTATTACCAGGTTGCTGCTGGTTTTGCTGTTGTTGTTTGTCTTTGGCTGTTGTGATCCCCGGTTACTACTATATGTAGAATGCTGCTGGGCTTGCTTCTATGGGATACTCTTGGTATGCTAGAGTAGATTTGTGGATTCCCTCTCTAGCTTGTGTTGCTGCTTTTTATAGCTTGGTTTGCTAAGCTCTTTGAAGCTAGCTACTAGAACTTCTACTAGCTTTTGCTGGTCTGTTATGTGTTGTTTTGATCCTGTTTGTTGCTGCTATATGCAGTTTTGTTTGCCGCACTTTCTGCAACTGCTGCTAGGTTCGCTACTCCCTCTCTCTAATGGAGTGGTTGTTGTTGCTGCTAAATGCAGCCTGATGTGTTGTGCTTTTTGAAGCCGGCTGGGCTTATATACTGCTGTTATTGTTTGCGGTCTGGTTCCTGCTACTGGTTTGTTGGTTTGCTGGAGTTGATGTGGTCTGATGGCCCCACTTCTCTGGCTTTGTGTTGCTGCTTTATACGGTTTGGTTTGCTTAGTTTCTTGAAGTGGGTTGTTGGTTCCTCTAGTTACTCTGTACAATCAGTTTGGTTTGTTACGTTCAACTTGGATGTTGGTTGTCGTTGTTGTCTGCTGTAACACAGGTTGGTTTTTCCTCATGGATGATTGCTTCTTAGTGGAGGAGCCTTGTTGTTGTCTGCTGACCTGAGTCCATTTGTGACCCGTGTTGTAGAGTTATTTCTTGAAATTGGCTGCTAGAACTCCTGCTTCTCTCTGCCGGAGTTGATGTGATTCCTAGTTTTATTGTTGGTATGATGCTTTGTTGCTGAATGCCTTTTTGACTATAGCTGACTGCATTCAGGGTCGCCTTTAGCTGCTGTAGTGTTGATCTTGTCATGGTGCTCGATTATTTCGTTGGATGCCGACTTTGCCTACCTTGTTGGGCAGCTGGGATTCTTTTTTGTTGGTTAACTTTCTCTAGTTACTTACTTTTGCTTATGAAGGTTTTGATCTGCTATATCTGTATAGGGAGCATGTTCTCTTGGGCTCATTTCATCTTGGGAGCCTGTTCCCTGATGATTCCTTCCCATTAGGTTATACATAATTGTAAATTTGACTCGTTGGTTTTCCAGCTTTGTTTACTTTTGATTTATAATACTTCTAACATTTGATAAAAAAAAAGGACACAACAAACAAATAATCAAAAAGCTTAGTCCAACCAGAGATATTCCTAGTAGAGTCGACATCCTATCGTGGCGTGCATGACGTTGAATGACAGATATCCCTCCTGGATCGAGGGGGTGTTGG
>Ga0307517_10005164_pt1 | contig 19809 bp, 20 predicted proteins | sample 23_EM_MG_FD_194515 | JGI IMG/M metagenome (GOLD analysis project Ga0307517, IMG submission 194515) | Populus trichocarpa ectomycorrhiza microbial communities from riparian zone in the Pacific Northwest, United States - 23_EM | ecosystem: Host-associated > Plants > Roots > Unclassified | place... | reverse complement strand
TACCGGGTCGTCAGGGTGGCCACCCGCGCCGAGGCTCTCGCGCGGCTGTCGGAACAGCGGTTCGACCTGCTGGTCCTGGACACCGTGCTCAAAGATCTCAAGGACTTCAACGGACGCCCCCGCCTTGCCGCGGCCGATCGGCCGCCGATGCTCTTCCTGACCTCCGTCGAGTCGCTGGGCACCCTCGCCCCCGGGCTCGACGGCCTGCGCGCCAGCGACTACGTCACCAAGCCGCTCCGGATAGCCGAAGTCCTGGCCAGGGCGCAGGTTTTACTCAACAGCCGCAACCCCGGCCGGGACAGGGCGCCGCGCTACGGCGACCTGGCCCTGGACGACGCCACCTGCCAGGCGCGGCGCGGCCGCCGGGAACTAGACCTCACGCCCGCGGAGTACCGGCTGCTGCGCCACCTGATGGTCAACGCGGAACGGGTGTTCTCCAAGGAGCAGATAGGCCGGTACGTCTGGGGCGAGGGCCGCGCCGACAACGCGATCGAGAAGCTCGTCTCCCGCCTGCGCTCCAAGGTGGACCAGGAGCAGCCGTCACTGATCCACAACCGCCGGGGCTTCGGCTACTGGCTGGGGGGTGTCTGACCCCGTTTCAGGGTGCGCGCCGGACCGTCCGTCGCCGTTGAACAAAACGGACTGTGACCTTCGTCACGTCAGCTTGCCGTCAGGAAACCGGCAGGGGGGTGTCAGCCCCGTCCGGTTGCATGTGATCGTCGAGGCCTTCGGCCGCCTGCCGTATCCCGGCACTTCGTTCCGTCCGGAGCCCCACATCCGAGGAGAGACATGGCTGACACACTCGCAGGCACTGTCAATGATGGGGCCGAGTCCATACCCGAGTTCCCGATGCCCCGGGCGGACAGCTGCCCGTTCGCTCCGCCCCCGGCCCTGCGCGCGCTGCATGCCGAGACGCCACTGACCAAAGCGCGGATCTGGGACGGCAGCACACCCTGGCTGGTCATGGGGCACGCCGATCAACGGACCCTGCTGGCCGACGCCAGGGTGAGCACCGACGAGCATCAGCCCGGTTTCCCGCACCAGTCCCGGGCCATGGCGGAGACCCTGGACCACCGTCCGCCGACCATCTTCAACACGGACGCCCCCGAGCACTCCCGGTTCCGCCGGATGCTGACCGCTCCCTTCATCTTCAAGCGGGTCGAGGCGCTGCGGCCCGCCATCCAGAAGATCACCGACGACCACATCGACGCGATGCTGGCCGGACCGAAGCCGGCCGATCTCGTCACCGCGCTGGCCCTGCCCGTGCCGTCGCTGATGATCTGCGAGCTGCTCGGAGTCCCGTACACGGACCACGACTTCTTCCAGGAGCACAGCGTCACCGCGGTCAGCAGCGACGCGACGCCCGAGGAGAGCCAGGCGGCGGCGGGCGCGCTGCTCAACTATCTGATGGGCCTGATCGACACCAAGCTCACCGAGCCCGGCGAGGACCTGCTGACCGACCTGGCGGAGCGCGTCAGGGCCGGCGAGACCACTCCGCCCGAGGCCGCCCTCATGGCCGTCGTGCTGCTCATCGCCGGGCACGAGACCTCCGCGAACATGATCGCGCTGGGCACCCTGGCCCTGTTCCAGAACCCCGAGCAGCTCGCGCTGCTGCGCGACACCGACGACCCGAAGATCGTCGCGGGCGCGGTGGAGGAACTGCTGCGCTACCTGACGATCGCTCACACCGGCCAGCGCCGGATCGCCCGCGAGGACATCGAGATCGGCGGCCAGGTCATCCGGGCCGGGGACGGCCTCGTCTTCCCGCTGTCCAGCGCCAACTGGGACCCGGACGCCTTCCCCGAGCCGGACACGCTCGACCTCCAGCGGCCCGCCCGCCACCACAACGCGTTCGGCTTCGGCATCCACCAGTGCCTGGGGCAGCTGCTGGCCCGCGTGGAGCTCCAGATCGTCTACGGCACGCTCTACCGCCGCATTCCCACGCTGCGCCTCGCCACCACGCTGGAGGAGATCAACTTCAAGCACGACCGGCTCGCCTACGGCGTGTACGAACTGCCGGTCACCTGGTGAGCGCGACGAGCAAGGAGACGACCATGCGTGTGGAAGTGGACGAACCGAAGTGCATCGCGGCGGGCCAGTGCGTCCTGAGCGCGCCCGAGGTGTTCGACCAGCGGGATGAGGACGGCATCGTGGTCCTGCTGATCGAGGAGCCCGGCGCCGAGCTGCACGCCGCGGTGAAGGACGCGGCGGTCCTGTGTCCGGCGGCGGCGATCCGGCTGGTGGGGGAGTGAAGCGGATCCTGGTCGTGGGCGCCTCGGCCGCGGGGCTCGCCGCGGTCGAGACCCTGCGCCGGGAGGGGTACGAGGAGACGATCACCCTTGTCGGCGACGAGCCGCACCCTCCGTACGACCGGCCGCCGCTGTCCAAGCAGATCCTCGCCGGGCAGTGGGAACCCGACCGCCTCGCCCTGCGTTCGGTGGCCGACCTGTACGCGCTCGGCCTCGACCTGCGCCTGGGCGCCACCGCGAGCGGCCTCGACCTCGCCGGACGTACGCTGCTCCTCGCCGACGGCACGCAACTGCCCTACGACGGCCTGATCGTGGCCACCGGCGTACGTCCGCGCCGGCTGCCCGGTGAGGGCGCCCACGTGCTGCGCACCTTCACCGACGCCCTGGCCCTGCGGGAGCGGCTCGGCCCGGGGCGGCGCCTGGCCGTGGTCGGCGCCGGCTTCCTCGGGGCGGAGGCCGCCGCCGTGGCCCGGGGCATGGGCGCCGAGGTCACCCTCCTCGAACCGGCGCCGGTGCCACTGGCCCACGCGGTCGGCGAGAAGGTCGGACGGGTGCTCTCGGGGGCCCATCTGGACCACGGGGTCGACCTGCGCACGGGCGTCACCGTCGCCGAGGCGACCGGTGACGGTGTACGGCTCGCCGACGGCGAACTGATCGAGGCCGACGAGGTGCTGGTCGCCATCGGCTCCCTGCCGAACACCGAATGGCTGGCGGACAGCGGCCTGGAGACGACCGACGGCCTGGTGTGCGACGAGTACTGCGCCGCCGCGCCGGACGTGTACGCCGCCGGGGATGTCGCCCGCTGGCACAACCCGCTGTTCGGCGTGCCGATGCGCATCGAGCACCGTACCAACGCCGCCGAGCAGGGCATGGCCGCCGCCCGCAACCTCCTCCACCCGCAGGCGCGCAAGCCGTTCGCCCCTGTGCCGTACTTCTGGTCCGACCAGTACGACATGAAGATCCAGGCGTACGGCTACCTGCGCGGCCACGACGAGGCCGCCGTCGTGGACGGCGATCTCGGCGAGCGCCGCTTCGTGGCCGCCTACCGCACCGGCGACCGCCTGTCCGGTGCCCTCGCGGTCGGCATGCCGCCCAAGGCGATTCACCGCTGGCGGCAGGCCATCGCGGCCCGCACCTCGTGGAGCGAGGCCGTACGGTCCGGCTAGGCCGGTGCGGGTACGCCGCGGGTCACCTCGACGGTCGTGCCGCGGGTCAGCAGTATGACGCCGCGCGCCGCCACCAGGGCGCTGACGGCGGCGAGGGCCGCGCCGGCCAGGCCGCCCCGGATGCCCTCGGCGAGCAGGGTCATGCCGATGACCGTCCCGGCGACGGGGTTGGCGAGGGTGAGGACGGCCAGCGGCGCGCCCAGGCCGCCGGCGTACGCGGCCTGGGACAGCAGCAGGCCGCCCACAGCAAGGGAGATGGCGAGCGCGCCGATGGTGACGGAGTGCCAGGACAGGACGCCGCCGGCCAGAAGCACGGTCTGGAAGAGCGCGGAGGCGGCCCCGGAGTGGATGCCGGAGGCCGCCGCCAGGCTCAGGGAGCGGACGTTGCCGCGCGGGGTGGCCAGTGCGAGGGGGACGGAGAGCATCGCGACGACCCCCACGCAGAGCGCGGCCGGGACGCCCAGGCTGTGAGTGGGCTCGCCGCTGCCCGCCGTCACCGGCAGAAAGGCGGCGAGGCCGAGGAGGGTGAGAGCGGCGCCCCGCCACTCCTTGCGGCTGACGGGCCGTCCGGTGGTCCGGGCGCTGATCGGCAGCGCGGCGATCAGGGTGAGCGCGCCGAGCGACTGGACCAGCGTCAGCGAGCCGAATTTGAGGGCGACCACATGGAAGACGGCGCCCGCGGCGTTGACGGCCACCGCCGCCCACCAGGCGCCGCGGAGCAGCATGCGGGGCAGGCTGGTGCCGGCGGGGCCGGAGGCGAGCCGGTGCTGGGCCGAGGCCGCGGCGGCGTAGGCGAGGATCGAGACAAGCGCCAGGGCCACAGCGAGCATGGCGTTCTCCTGCCGGTGGGCGACAAGGAGGACGGGGCCGGCCTCCGGGGCAGTACATTACTTGAGTTAGGCAAGTATGAGCCACTCGATCCGGCGCTCTTGGGGAATTGTTTAACTTAGGCAAATGACCGTAGGGTGGTTTCCATGCCAACAGATCAGCCGATGGGCGCCGGCTCCTCGGCCGCCGAGGATGTCGCCGAGATCGAGCGGGCACTCACGCGCGTCGCGCATCTGATCACCAGGCCCAGGCGGCACGACCACGTCAAGGTCGTGACCGGAGTGCCGCTGGACCGTGCCGCCGTGATCATCCTGCGGCTGCTCGCCGAGTCCGACGCGCTGCGCCCGGGTGAGCTGGCGGCGCGGCTGCAGGTCGAGGCGCCGCATGTCACCCGGCAACTGCAGCGCCTGCAGAGGGCCGGCTACGTCAGCCGGGTCGCGGACCCGTGCGACCGCCGCGCGCAGCTCGTCCAGGTGACCGCGGCGGGCAGGCAGGCCGCCGCCCGGATCCGCGAGGTGACGTCGGCGGCCATGCGGGACGCCCTGGCGGACTGGTCGCCGCAGGAACTCCACCTGCTGGCAGGGCAGTTCCACCGCATGGTCGACGACTTCCTCGCGTACATCGCCGAGGAGGAGCGGTAGGGGCGGGGGTCGGTCCGGCGTCCGGTCAGGACGTCGCGGGGGGTCCTGAGATGCCGCCGAGGCAGAACTGCCAGATCTCCCCGGCGGTGACCGGGTGGGAATGGCCGTTGGCGGGGACGCCGTGGGCCTGGGCGGCGAACAGGACGGTCTGCATGACGAGGGAGGCCTGCCGGCGGGGCTTGCCGACCGGGATCGCGCCGGCCTTGGCGGCCTCGTCGATGAGCTCCGTGAACAGCGCGAGCAGCGGAAGGTGCGCGGTCGCCACCTGAGCGGGGTGCCTGACCAGCAACTGCAAGGCGAAGTCGCTGAACAGCGGGCGCTGGACGCCGGGGCTGGGGTGCGACTGCGCGTAGAGCATCTCGACCCCCACCTGAAGGCTGGTCAGCGGGTCGTCCGCGGCGTCGGTGGCCTCGCGGATCTCCACGGCCGAGGTGGACAGGGCGTCCTCGAACAGCGCCAGCAGCAGCTCGTGCTTGCCGTCGAAGTGCTGGTAGAAGCTGCGCAGCGACTGTTTCGAGCGTTCGACGACTTCTTGGACCGTGAAGTCCGTCGTCCCCTTCTCTGTGATGAGTTCCTGTGCCGAGTCCAGGAAACGCTGGACGCGCTGTTCGGCGCGGAGCTTGGCGGCACGGGTGGATCGCTCGACGGCGCGCTGGCGCCAGGCGGGCTCGACAGGTTCTGCGGGGACGGCAGTCACAGTAGAACGATACTCCACTTCAGCGGGAAGCCTGGGCATCTCCCTACCGAACCTCGCACCGCAGCTTCCGAGACTCTTACTTACGCCAGATGAGAATGTTATTCTCACCGACGTACCGGCAGAGCCACGAGACGAGGAATGTCCGAATGACATGGGACTTTCGCACCGAGCCGGAGTTCGAGGAGAAGCTGGAGTGGATCAGGTGGTTCCGCGCCGAGCGCGTCGAACCCCTGGACCTGCTCCATCCGGGCCGGGCCTTCCATCCGCTGGACGACGAGACCGGCCCGGTCGTGCGAGCCCTCAAACAGCAGGTGCGCGATCAGGGGCTGTGGGCCCCGCACCTCGGTCCCGAGCTGGGCGGACGAGGCTTCGGACAGGTCAAGCTGGCGCTGATCAACGAGATCCTCGGCGCGTCGAGCTGGGCCCCCGTCATCTTCGGCACGGCCGCGCCGGACACCGGCAACGCCGAGATCATCGCCCGCTACGGCACCGAGGAGCAGAAGGAGCGCTATCTCCAGCCGCTGCTCGAAGGCGAGTGCTTCTCCTGCTTCTCCATGACCGAGCCGCACGCCGGGTCCGATCCGACGATGTTCACCACCCGCGCGGTGCGCGACGGTGACGAGTGGGTCATCACCGGACGCAAGTACTTCTCCTCCAACGCGCGCACCTCACGGTTCGTCATCGTCATGGCGGTGACGAACCCCGACGTCAGCGCGTACAAGGGCATGTCCATGTTCCTGGTGCCCAGCGACACCCCCGGGGTCCGGGTGGAGCGGCACGTCGGGACCCTGGGCGAGGACCCGGAAGAGGGCATGCACGCGCTGATCTCGTACGACGGGGTCAGGGTGCCGGCGGACGCGCTGCTCGGCGGGGAGGGCCAGGCGTTCGCCATCGCCCAGACCCGCCTCGGCGGCGGGCGGGTCCACCACGCAATGCGGGTCGTCGGGCAGTGCAACAAGGCGCTGGACATGATGGCCGAGCGCGCCGTGTCCCGGGAGACGCAGGGCAGCAGGCTGGGCGACAAGCAGCTGGTCCAGGCCGATCTGGCCGACTCCTACGCGCAGCTCGCGCAGTTCCGGCTGTTCGTGCTGTACACGGCCTGGCAGATCGACCAGTACAACGACTACAAGCGGGTCAAGAAGGACATCGCCGCCATCAAGTTCCTGACGCCGAAGGTGCTGCACGACATCGTGTACCGCTCGATGCACCTGCACGGCGCGCTGGGGGTCTCCAACGAGATGCCCTTCGCCGACATGTGGACCGGCGCCGCCGTCATGGCGGTCGTCGACGGACCGACCGAGGTCCACAAGATCACCGTGGCCCGCGAGGTACTGCGCGGCCGCGAGGCGGCACCCGGCCTCTGGCCCACCCAGCACCTGCCCACTCGCCGGGAGTGGGCCCGCAAGCAGCTGGAGGACATGTGAACACCCTGAACACCGACTCACTGGGCCGCTGGCTGGACACCCGGGACATCGCCCCCGGCGAACCCGTGGAAGCGTCCTACATCTCCGGGGGCACCTCCAACGACATCTTCGCGATCACCCGCGGCGACCGGCGCCTGGTCCTGCGCAAGCCGCCGGAGAAGGTGCCGCCGGGCCGCAACGAGACCATGCTGCGCGAGTACCGGGTGCTCAACGCCCTCAACGGGACGGACGTCCCGCACCCGGAGGCCGTCGCGGTCTGCGACGACACCGACGTGCTCGGCTCGTGCTTCTACCTCATGGGATACGTCGACGGCTGGTCGCCGATGAGCTCCGACGGCTGGCCCGAGCCGTTCCGCAGCGACCTGTCGCTGCGGCCGCAGCTCGCGTACCAGCTCGTGGAGGGCATCGCCCGGCTCGGCAACGTCGACTGGCGGGCCCAGGGACTGGAAGGGCTCGGCAAGCCCGAGGGCTTCCACGACCGGCAGGTGGACCGCTGGCTGGCACACCTGGCCAAGTTCCAGTTCCGCGAGATCCCGGGGCTGGACGCCGCCGCGGCGTGGCTGCGCGAGCACCGGCCGAGCCACTGGGAGCCGGGCATCATCCACGGCGACTACCAGTTCGCGAACGTCATGTTCCAGCACGGCACCCCCGCCCGGCTCGCCGCCCTGGTGGACTTCGAGATGTCCACCGTCGGCGACCCGCTGCTCGACCTGGGCTGGGTGCTCATGGGCTGGCCGGACGCCGACGAGGACCGCACCCAGAAGGGGTATGTCGACTACACCGGCATGCCCGACCGGGCCGATCTGCTGGAGCACTACGCCAAGGTCAGCGGCCGGGACGTCAGCGAGATGGACTACTACGTGATCCTCGCCCGCTTCAAGATGGCCGTCGTGCTGGAGGGCGGCTACGCCCGGCATGTGAAGGGCGACGGCGGCAACCCCAAGATGGCGTACTACGGGAAGGCCGTCCTGGACATGGCCGCCCAGGCGGCCGAACTGGCCGCGACGACCCGGTTGTGAGGCGGCCATGAGAGCGGTCCGCTGCAACGCCATCGGGGGCCCGGTCACCGTCGAGGACATCCCCGAGCCGCGGGGCGAGGTGCCCGTCGACGTGCACTACGCGGCGGTGAACTTCGCCGACCTGCTGGTGGTCGAGGGAAACTACCAGGTCAGGGCGGAACCGCCCTTCACCCCCGGCAGCGAGTTCGCGGGCGTGGTGGCCGAGTCCGGACACGGACTGGCCAAGGGCGACCGGGTCTTCGGCTCGGTGTTCGTCGGGGCCTGGGCGGAGCGCGTCGCCGTCCCGGCGACCAGCGTGCACCGGATTCCCGACGCCGTTCCCATGGAACGCGCGGCGGCCTTCGGCGTCTCGCACGCCACCGCGTTCAACGCGCTGAAGCTGGTCGCCGGCGTCCGGCCGGGGGAGCGGGTGGCGGTGCTCGGCGCGGCCGGCGGCGTCGGGCTGGCGGCGGTCGAACTGGCCGCGCTGCTGGGCGCGGAGGTGATCGCGGTGGCGTCCACCGAGGACAAGCGGGCGGTCTGCGCCAAGCAGGGCGCCCAGGTGACCCTGCCGTACGAGAACCTCAAGCAGGGGCTGCGGGACGCGGGCGGAGCCGATGTGGTCATCGACCCGGTCGGCGGGCCGCACTCCGAGCAGGCCCTGCGCGCCATGCGCTGGGGCGGCCGGTTCGTCAACGTGGGCTTCGCGAGCGGCGAGATCCCGCGTATCCCGCTCAACCTGGCGATGCTCAAGGGCGTGACGATCCACGGCTTCGACTTCGGTGGCTGGGCACGGCACGACCGGGACAGGCTCATCGCCTCCCGGACCGAGCTCCACCGGATGTTCGCCGACGGGCTGATCCACCCCCGCGTCCACGCCGTCCACCCGCTCGACGAGGTGTCGGCGGCCCTGAGCCTGGGCCGCGACGCCATTGGCAAGGTCCTTCTGGAGGTGGCCCGTGGAGTTTGAGTTCGACGAGGACCAGCAGCTGCTGCAGCGCATGGTCCGTGAGACGGTCGCCAAGTCGCGGGCGCTGCCCGAGGAACAGCTCTGGGCGACGTATCTGGATCTGGGCTGGCTGGAGGCCCCTCCGGTGGAACTGGCCATCGTGCTGGAGGAACTGGGGTACGCCGCCGATCCGACCCCCTTCCTCGCCACGGCCACCTGGTTCGCCCCGCTGGCCGGCCGGCTGCCCCGGGGCTCGGGAACCGGTGTCTTCGACGGAGCCGGGCGGTTCGTGCTCGACGCGGACCGGGCGGACGAGATCGCCCTGGTCACCCGCAGCGGCGTGGTCGTGCTCGACGGCTCGCAGGTGCACGCCCGGCGGCTCGACGTCTTCGACCCGACCCTGCACCTGGCCCATGTGGACGCGCCCGATCTGGTCCCCGGCGTACCCGACCTGGCCCTGATGGGCCTGGCCATCTCCACGGTCGGCAGCTGCCGGCGCATCCTGGACCTGGTCGTCGGGCATGTGAAGCAGCGCGTCCAGTTCGGCAGGCCGATCGGCTCCTTCCAGGCCGTCAAGCACAAGGCCGCGGACATGTACGTCGCCATCGAACGGGCCAGAGCGCTGGCCTACTTCTCCGCGCTGACCATCGCCGAGGACGACCCGAGGCGCGGCAAGGCGGCCTCGATGGCCAAGGCCGCGGCGGGGGAGTGCCAGCGGCTGTGCTTCCAGCACGGCTTCCAGCTGTTCGGGGCCATGGGCTACACCTGGGAGAACGAGCTGCAGATCCACCTCAAGCGGGCCAAGGCCGGCGACCAGCTGCTGGGCACGGCAGCCGTACACAGAAGGGCGCTGCTGGCATGAGACTGACCTCCGAATCCGACGCCGGGGTCGAGGAGTTCCGCGCCGAGTTCTCCGCCTTCGTCGAAGCCAACCTGCCCGCCGCCGCCGACGCCGTACCCAGCCCGCTGTCGACCGCGGACGTGCCGCCATGGGCGGCCCGCTGGCAGCGCGCGCTCTTCGACGCCGGCTGGCTGCTGCCCGGCAACCCCCCGGAGTACGGCGGGCGCAACGCCACACTGCCGCAGCAGCTCGCACACCTGGAGGAGCTGTCCCGGCGGAGGATCAACCACAGCTTCAACCCGCAGGGCCTGGGCATCATCGCGGCCTCGATCCTGACCTTCGGCACCGAGGAGCAGAAGCGGCGCTGGGCCGTCCCCATCCTGCGCACCGAGATCACGGCGGCCCTCGGGATGAGCGAGCCCGAGGCGGGCTCCGACCTGGCCGGCCTGCGGACCCGCGCGGTGCTCGACGGCGACCACTTCGTGGTCAACGGCCAGAAGGTGTGGACCTCGGGCGCGCACGACGCCGATGTGCTGCTGACCTTCGTACGCACCGATCCGGACGCGCCCAAGCACAAGGGCATCAGCGTCCTGCTCATCCCCACCGACACCGAGGGCGTGGTCAGAAAGCCCTTCGGATCCATCGCGTCCCCGGACGACCTGGACTTCAACGAGGTGTTCTTCACCGACGTACGCGTGCCGCGCGAGAACCTGGTCGGCCCGCTGAACGGCGGCTGGGGCGTGGCCCACGGCTCGCTCGGCCACGAGCGCACCCTGCTGTGGCTGCACTACGCCGAGCGGATGGAGGACCTGATCCAGGACGCCCCCAGCGACGAGGAGTGGTACGCGACGCTGCTCATGGACTTCCAGGCCCTCAAGCTGCTGGGCTACCGCCAGCTCGGCGACAAGCGGGACGAGGCGGAGCTGTCCGTGCTCAAGCTGCTCGGCTCGGAGGCCGTGCAGGCGGCCAGCCTCGGCGCCCTGGAGGCGCGGGGGGCCGATGGCATGGTCCATCCCGAACTGACCGGCCCGGCCAACCACATGGGCTGGCCGTCGTTCACCGCGAGCTGGTTCGAGCGGTACGCGCGGACCTTCGGCGGCACGATCGCCGGCGGCACCTCCGAGATACAGCGCAACATCATCGCCGAGCGCATTCTCGGCCTGCCCAGATAAGGAAAGACGCGGATGGACCAGAAGGACCAGATCCTCTACGAGGTCACCGACCGCGTGGCCGTCATCACCCTGAACCGTCCTCATGTCGCCAACGCCCAGACGATGGGGCTCCTCGACGACCTGGACGCGGCCTGGAGCCGGGCCGCGGCGGACGAGGACGTACGGGTCATCGTCCTGAAGGGCAACGGCAAGCACTTCTCGGCCGGCCACGACCTCAAGGACCGCTGGCCGGACCCGGGCACGATCACCCTGGAGTGGATCTACAACGCCGAGGCCCGCCGGTACCTGGAGTACACCCTGCGCTGGCGCAACATCCCCAAGCCCTCCATCGCCGCCGTCCAGGGCAAGTGCATCGCCGGCGGGCTCATGCTCTGCTGGCCCTGCGACCTGATCGTGGCGGCCGAGAACGCCGAGTTCTCCGACCCCGTGGTGCACATGGGGATCGGCGGGGTGGAGTACCACGGCCACACCTGGGAGCTCGGCCCGCGCAAGGCGAAGGAGATCCTCTTCACCGGCCGCGCCGTCACCGCCGAGGAGGCGGAGAAGGTCGGGATGGTCAACCGGGTCGTGCCGCTGGAGGAACTGGACTCCTCCGCCATGGAGTTGGCCCGGCAGATCGCCCGTATGCCCTCCTTCGGGCTCCGTCAGGCCAAGCGGGCCGTCAACCAGACCCTCGATGTGCAGGGGTTCTACGCGGCCCTCCAGTCGGTGTTCGACATCCACGAGACCGGGCACGGGAACGCGCTGAGCGTGGGCGGCTACCCGATCCTGACGCAGCTTGAGGACATGAAGGACAAGATCCGGAATCAGTGAGCCGGTGGCGCGGGGAACTGCCGGACACGTGACAGGGGCGCGGCACCGGATCTCGGATCCGGTGCCGCGCCCCTGTCATCACTGCGCCACGCCCGCCGTGCGACGCGGGGGGACAGCCATCCCCCTTGTCGCTCAGCTGGGGCCGCCGCGGAAGACCTTTCCCCCCTTCATGACGAACATGACGTCGGCCATTACGGAGATGTCCTCCAGCGGGTTGCCGGGCACTGCGATCACATCGGCGAGCAGGCCCTCGGCGAGGCGGCCCCGGTTGTCGACGCCGATCAGCTCGGCGGCGTTGACCGTCGCGGCCCGGAGCACTTCGAGCGGCGTCATGCCGCGTTCGACCAGGGTGATCAGCTCCTGGGCGCCCCGGCCGTGCGGAATCGCCGGCGCATCGGTGCCGACGGCGATCTTGACGCCGGCCTTGACGGCCTTGGCGACCACGGTGCGGGCCTGGGGGAAGATCTCGGCGGCCTTGGCCTGCAGCTCGGGGGCGGCCCTGGACAGGTCCATGCCCTCGATGAGGGCGGTGGTCGGGACGAGGAAGGTGCCGCGCTCCACCATCAGTTCGATGGTCTCGTCGTCGAGCAGGAAGCCATGCTCGATGCAGTCGATGCCGGCTTCCACGGCGCCCCGGACGGCGTCGGCCCCGTGGGTGTGCGCCGCCACCTTGAGGCCGCGCCGGTGGGCCTCGTCCACGATGGCGCGCAGTTCCTCGTCGGAGTAGTGCTGCGCGCCCGGGGTGCCGGTGTGCGACATGACGCCACCGGACGCGCAGACCTTGATCAGTTGTGCGCCGTGCTTGATCTGGTAACGGACGGCCTTGCGCACCTCGTCGACCCCGTTGGCGATGCCCTCCTCCAGGGTGAGGGGCATGATCCCGGGTGCGTAGGCGGCGAACATCGTGGGGTCCAGATGCCCGCCGGTCGGGGTGATGGCGTGGCCCGCCGGGACGATGCGCGGGCCGTCGATCCAGCCGGCGTCGATGGCCTTGGCCAGGGCGACGTCGAGCAGGTAGCCGCCGGTCTTGACGAACAGGCCGAGGTTTCTGACGGTGGTGAACCCCGAGCGCAGGGTGCGGCGGGCGTTGCCCACGGCGCGGAGCATCCGCAGCGGCGGATCGTCCTGGACCGGGGAGAGCACAGCGGTCTCTCCCCGGCCCCCCATCAGGAGGTTGACCTCCATGTCCATGAGGCCGGGGAGCAGGGTGACGTCGCCCAGATCGAGCACCTCACCCTCGCCCGCGCGACCTGCGCCGCCCGCGCCGCCCGTGATGCGGTCTCCGTCGACGGTGACCAGGCCCGGCTCCTCGATCGCCCCCGTCTCGACGTGCAGGACACGGGCGGCCTTGAGCGTGATCATGTTCAGACCTTCGGTTCCACGAGGAGGTCGAGGTAGGCGGCGCCGCTGTCCGGCACCCGGGCCTGCTTCCAGACCTCGACCGGGAAGGACACCATCACCAGGGAGTACATCAGGAGCAGCAGGTTGTGCTCCGCCTCGGGCAGATCGGAGAGCGGGAACGTGTCGAGGTGGGTGCTCGCCCGCTCCAGCAGCGGGAACGCCGCGTCATAGAGGGCCTGCATCTCCTCCATCGAGCTGGCCAGCCGCTTGGCGTACCGCTCGGGCTCGGATCCCAGGATCCAGTCGTCGAAGGACTCGAGCTCCTTGAACTCACTTGGCAGCATCGGTGTGCTCCTTGACGTAGTCCGCGACGACCTTGTGCAGGTGACGCAGCAGGATCTCCTGGTCGTTGAGCGGGAAGTCGGTGACGACCCGGCTCTTGAGCATCGACTGGGTGGCTTCGAGGGTGTTGGCGTCCTGGAGCGCGTACTCCTTGAACGTCACGGCCGCGAGCTCCTGGGCCAGCCGGTCGCTGGCCTTCTTCGCGGGGACGAAGTACAGGTTGGCCTCGAAGATGTGCTTGTCCACCGCGGTCGGCCAGTAGTGGTACGTGAGGTACCAGCCGGGCGCCCAGACCAGCAGGCTGAAGTTGGGGAAGATCTCGAACTCGTCGGTGCCCCACGCCTTGTGCCGGGAGGGGTTGAGGCCGGGCGGCAGCGGGTCGAGGCCCTCGATGGCCGGGCGGTCCCAGGGGCCGAACAGGCCGCTGCGCAGGACGCGTTCGATCGGCTTGACCATCATGGGGTCCTTGGGCGGCGCCATCCCGCCCCAGGAGGAGATCATCGAGTGCGGGCTGTGCAGCTCGTAGTGCAGCGCCTCGAAGCCGACGGCGAGGAGCTTCTCGGCCTCCTCCTTGGTGGCCTGCTTCTGGTGCAGCACGGGCGCGTGGTAGAACTCCGCGAACGCGTCGATGAACAGCTTCCAGTTGCTGCCGACCTCGGCCTTGTAGCTGAAGACCTCGGTCATCTCGTGGAACGGGTAGCCCTCCACGCCCTTGGCCATCTCGCCGAGGTACTCCGTGAGCGGCACGGCGTCCTGGTCCAGGTTGATGAAGATGAACCCTTCCCAGACCTCGCAGCGCACCGAAGCCAGGCCGTAGTCGCCCTTGTCGATGCCGAAGAACTCGCCCTCCTGCTGGATGTAGGTGAGCTTGCCCTCCAGGTCGTAACGCCAGGCGTGGTACTTGCAGGTGAACTGGCGGCAGGTGCCCTTGACCTCCTCCTGCGGGAAGTCGTTCCAGACCAGCTTGTTGCCCCGGTGCCGGCAGACGTTGTGGAAGGCGCGGATCTCCTTGTCCCTGCCCCGCACCAGGATCAGCGAGGTGTCCGCGACGGGGAGTTCCTTGGTGAAGTAGCTGCCCGCCTTCGGCAGCGACTCGACCCGGCCGACGTTCAGCCAGGTCTTCTTGAAGATGGCCGCGCGCTCGGCTTCGTAGTACGCGGGGTCCACGGAGTCCTCGTAGTTGACCGGACCCGTACCCAGCTCGGGATGCTGCTCGGTCCAGCTCCCTGCCGCCGGCTTGGCGAAATGCGGCATGGTCTCACCCCTCTCTCGGTTCTCTAGAGTGAGAATAGCATTCTCATTCGGTGAAATTGAAGTTCTCGTCAGGGAGACCTGGATCGAGACCCGGATCGAGCTCGACCTCGAAGCTGTTGAGCGCCATGGCCAGCAGGCCGTACGCGCCGACGGTGAACACCAGATCCATGAGCTGGCGCTCGTCCAGGTTCTCGGCGAGCGCGGCGTAGGTCTTGTCGGACAGGCGGGACTCGGTCTCCAGCTCGTCCACCGCGCCGTTGAGCAGCGTGCCGGTTCCGGCGCGGACCTCGGCGATCTCCGCGTCGGTGACGCCGGCCCGCCGGGCGATCAGTACGTGCTGCGCCCACTCGTACCGGCACCGCCGCCGCCAGGCCACCCGCAGGATGGCCAGTTCACGGGTGCGCGGCGGCAGCGTGGAGGAGCCCAGCAGGTGCTTGTTGAAGGTCAGGAACGACCGGGCCAGGTCCGGGTGCCTGGCGAGCAGCCCCAGTACGTTGGACGGCGGCAGCTTGCGGCCGGGCGCCAGGACCGACAGGGCGTCGGTGTCCCACTCGGCGTACGGGACCGGATCGACGCGGTTCATGTGTTCCGCCCGCCGTTGACGCCCAGGATCTGGCCCGTGATGTACCCGGCATCCTCCGAGATCAGGAACGCGCAGGCCGCGGCGATGTCCTCCGGGCGGCCGACGCGACGCACCGGTGTGCGCAGGATGTGGTCCTCGACGGTGCCGCCGATCAGCTCGCGGTCCTCCGCCTTGCGCAGCATCGGGGTGTCGATGAAGCCGGGCGGCACCGCGTTGACGGTGATGCCGGACGGGCCCAGTTCCAGGGCCAGTGACTTGGTCAGTCCGTTGACCGCCGACTTGGACGCCACGTAGTGCGACATGAACGGCTGGCCCGACTGCGCGCTGGAGGAGGAGATGTTGACGATCCGTCCCCAGCCGGCTTCGAACATGTCGGGCAGCGAGGACTGGATGCAGTGGAAGACGCCGTGCAGATTGACGTTGATCAACCGCTGCCAGGCCTCGAAGCTGAGGTCCTGGAAGCGCTTGAAGCCGTCCATCCCGGCCGCGTTGACCAGGATGGTGACCGGCCCGAGGCTCTCCCTGACGGCGGCCAGTGCCGCGTCCACCTGGGCCCGGTCGGTGACGTCGGCCGCGTATGCGAACTTCTCGTCGGACGGGTTGAGGTCGAGCGTGGCGACCTGGTATCCGTCTGCTTTCAGACGCTCCGCGACGGCCCGGCCGATGCCGGAGCCGCCGCCCGTTACGACCGCTGTCTTCACGCGAAGGCCTCGTCCCCGAAGATCGTCGTCCGGTGCAGGGTCCGCTCCGAGGAGGGGTCGTACCGCAGCGCCCGGTGCAGCATGCCGGTGTTGTCCCACATGACCAGGTCGCCGACCTGCCACTCGTGGCTGTAGCGGAAGCGCTCCTGTGTGGACCAGGTCAGCAGTTCGTCGAGCACGGCCCGGCTCTCGGCGGGCTCCAGGCCGACGATGTGGTCCGCCGTCGCGCCGATCACCAGGGAGCGGCGGCCGTCGCGGCGTTGCCAGACCAGCGGGTTCTCGTGGGTGGGGGCCCTGCGCCAGAGAGCGACCTGCTCCTCGGTGGGGTCGGGGTGCACCAGCCGCTGCGCCGCCTCCAGGCTGTGCACGACGCGCAGGCCCTCATACCGCTTGCGGTCCTGCTCCGGCAGGTTCTCGTACGCCGCGTAGGTGCTGGAGAACTCGGTTCCGCCGCCCACCATGGCCACATGCCGTGCGGTCAGCGTGGTGGTCTTGATCGGCACCTTGTCCGTGGTGCCGTCGAGGTGCCAGTGGAAGGTGCCCTTGAGGTACTCGGCCGCCGGGTTCTTGGACGGGTCGAGCGAGACCTTGAAGATCTCGCTGCCGCCCAGCGTGACGACCTCGCCCAGCTTGCGGCTGAAGGCCAGCTGGGCCTCGTCGTCGAGGTGCAGCCCGCGCACGAGCAGCACGCCACGCCACTTCAGCGCCTCCGCGCACCGGCTGATGGTTGTGTCCTCGAGCAGATCCTCGACACCGGTGACCTCTACGCCCAGGTGCGGACTCAGGGCCTTCGTCTCGATCATGAAAGTCTCCCTTCCGGATACGAGAATCCTATTCTCGCTGTCCGGTACTTCGGTAGACCCATGACGTTCTCACTACCGGATGGTTGATTTGCGTAAGGTGAGAATGTAGTTTCCACCACATCCGAGCAAGGAGGCAGGATGCGGTTCCAGGACAAGGTTGCGATCGTCACCGGCGCTGGACAGGGGATCGGCGAGGGCTATGCCCGTGCCCTGGCCGCTGAGGGCGCCAAGGTCGTCGTGGCCGAACTCAACGAGGAACAGGGCGAGCGGGTCGCCAAGGAACTCGGCGCGCTGTTCGTCAAGGTGGACGTGGCCGACCCCGCGTCGGCCGACGCCATGGCCGCGGCGGTGATGGCGGAGTACGGCCGCATCGACTACCTGGTCAACAACGCAGCCATCTTCCACAGCATGAGGCGCGACGGTCTCACCACCGTCCCCCTGGACTACCTCACCCGCTTCCTGCAGGTGAACCTGCTGGGCGCGCTGCACTGCACCCGGTCGGTCCTCCCGCACCTGAAGGAGGGCGCGGCGATCGTCAACCAGTCGTCCACCGCCGCCTGGATGGGGGGCGGTTACTACGGGCTGGCCAAGGCGGGGATCAACAGCCTGACCGCCTCGCTCGCCGCCGAGCTGGGCGGCAGGGGCATCCGGGTCAACGGCATCGCGCCGGGCCCCATCGACACCGACGCCACCCGGAGCATCGTGCCGGAGGAGTACCGCTCCTCGATGGTCCAGGGCCTGGCCCTCAAGCGGATGGGCACGCCCGAGGACATGGCGGGCACCGTGCTGTTCCTGCTCTCGGACGCCGCGAGCTGGCTCACCGGGCAGGTCGTCAGCGTCGACGGCGGACAGGTGGTGCGGCTGTGAAGCGGCTGCTCATCGACGGCGAACTCGTCGGAACAGAGAAGACCTTTGCCTCCCTCAACCCCGCCACCGGCGAGGTGCTCGACCACGCACCCGACGCCACGACGGCCCAGGCCGAGGCCGCCGTCGCCGCCGCCCGCCGCGCCTTCGACACCACGACCTGGTCCACCGACGTACAACTGCGCATCCGGTGTCTCGACCAGCTGCACCAGGCGCTCACCGACCACCTGGAGGAGCTGCGCGAGCTGACCATCGCCGAGGTCGGCGCGCCCCGCATGCTCACCTACGGCCCCCAGCTCGACGACCCCGTCAAGCTGGTCCGCTTCTACGCCGACCTGCTGCGCAAGTACCCCATGAGCGAGGAGCTCGGCGAGGTCGAGATCCGGGGCCAGCGGCACCGCCGGTGGGTGGAGAAGGAGCCCGTCGGGGTCGTCGCCGGGATCACCGCGTACAACTACCCCAACCAGCTCGCCCTGGCCAAGCTCGCGCCCGCGCTCGCCGCCGGCTGCACGGTCGTCCTCAAGGGCGCGCCGGACACCCCGCTGACCACGCTGTTCCTCGGTGAGCTGATCGCCGAGCACACCGACATCCCGCCGGGTGTGGTCAACGTCCTGGTCTCCTCCACCCCCGAGGTCGGCGAGGTCCTCACCACCAGCCCCGATGTCGACATGGTCAGCTTCACGGGCTCCACCGCCACCGGCCGCCGGATCATGGCGGCCGCCAGTGAGACGGTCAAGAAGCTCTTCCTGGAGCTCGGCGGCAAGTCCGCCATGATCATCCTCGACGACGCCGACTTCGCCACCGCGTCGATGTTCGCCGCCTTCACCATCTGCTCCCACTCCGGGCAGGGCTGCGCGCTCACCTCCCGGCTGCTGGTGCCCAGGGACCACCACGACCAGATCGTGGCGATGGTCGCCGCGGGCCTCGGCCGGATCACGGTCGGCGATCCCACCGACCCGAAGACCTACGCGGGCCCGCTCATCAGCGAACGGCAGCGCGACAAGGTCGACGGCATGGTCCAGCGGGCCGTCGAGGCGGGCGCGACCCTGGTCACCGGGGGCGAGAAGGTCAGCCCCGGCTTCTTCTACAAGCCGACGCTGCTCGCCAACGTCGACCCGGACAGCGAGATCGCCCAGGACGAGGTCTTCGGCCCGGTGCTGGCCGTCATCCCGTACGACGATGACGACGACGCCGTACGCATCGCCAACAACTCGATCTTCGGCCTGTCCGGCGGGGTGCAGAGCGGCGACGAGGAGCGGGCCATCGCGCTGGCCCGCCGCATCCGCACCGGCACGCTCACCATCAACGGCGGCAACTACTTCGCCGCCGACGTCCCGTTCGGCGGCTACAAGCAGTCGGGCATCGGCCGGGAGAGCGGCGTGCCCGGCCTGGAGGAGTTCCTGGAGACCAAGTCCTTCGCGACGGTGCTCCCGGCTGCCAAAGAGGCGTCATGAGGCCACTGGAGGGCATCCGCGTCCTCGAAGTCGCCATGTACGGCTTCGTCCCCTCGGCGGGCGCCGTGCTCGCCGACTGGGGCGCGGACGTGATCAAGGTCGAGCACGCAGTGACGGGTGACCCCCAGCGCGGGCTGCGGCAGACCGGCACCTTCAAGATCGAGGGCGACCCGAACCCCAACGTCGAGCACTCCAACCGGGGCAAGCGCAGCCTGGGCCTGGACATGGCCAACCCCGAGGGCAAGGAGGTGCTGCACGACCTGATCCGCAAGGCTGACGTGTTCCTGACCAGCTTCCTGCCGGCCGGGCGGCGCAAACTGGGCTTCGACGTGGACGACGTCCGCGCGGTCAACCCGAAGATCATCTACGCCCGGGGGAGCGCGCTGGGCCCGCGCGGCCCCGAGTCCGAGAAGGGCGGCTACGACTTCACCGCCTTCTGGGCCCGGGCCGGCATCTCCGCCAGCCTCACCCCGCCGGACTCGCAGGGCCTGATCGGCCCGCCGGTGCCGGCCTTCGGGGACACCATCTCCGGCACCAACCTCGCCGGAGGCATCGCGGCGGCCCTGTTCAAGCGCGAGCGCACCGGCGAGCCGTCGGTCGTGGACGTCTCCCTGCTCGGCAGCGGGGTGTGGGCGATGGGCCACGGGATCGCCCTGTCCCTGCGGCTCGACAAGCCCTTCGTCGCGCCC
>Ga0307517_10005163_pt1 | contig 19809 bp, 13 predicted proteins | sample 23_EM_MG_FD_194515 | JGI IMG/M metagenome (GOLD analysis project Ga0307517, IMG submission 194515) | Populus trichocarpa ectomycorrhiza microbial communities from riparian zone in the Pacific Northwest, United States - 23_EM | ecosystem: Host-associated > Plants > Roots > Unclassified | place... | reverse complement strand
AATACCCTGCGCGGTAATCTGCATACGACATCGACGCCGTCGGAGGACCCTTTGACGAGTATCCGCTCAATCCTGACACACCACTAGCCGACGCCCGTCGAGAGCTCAGATAATCGTCCATCATCCCAACGCGATGGATATTGTTGCCGCTGTCAACCCTCATTGCATCGGCCATGTTACCCCGCGTACTTCTCAAGGTAACAGGACTCGGGCTGCTCGAGTCGTTCCCATCGGCCTCAGGATAGTAAGAGAACGACACCCCTGGTGGACCAGCGTTTGCAAATGGTGCTGAAGGGATATTGTGGGTGGTGGCAAGGGAAGTTGGAGGGTAAACTTCTGTTGTCGTCGAATCCGAATATGGAGCGTCTTCCATATTTTTTTCCTGTTTATAAACAATGATTTCTTCCTTTGGAGCTGGAGCCGCAGGCGCAGGGTATGTATAGGCAGGTGCAGGCGGCATAGCCCACACATCATCTCTGAAATGGGGTAGAGCCGTAGTGTGAGCGTTCGTTGTGGCTGTCGGAGCCACCGAGCCAGCGTTAGCCGCACTCAAATACCGCGTGGTACTTGACCCTATCGCTCCAGAGGTGGAACCAGGCATAACAAGCCTAGGAAGTTGAGGTTGGGGGTGCGCAATGTGATACCCTTGAGGATCATATTTTGCCGTTGACGTTGTGGAAGGAGCTGGGTACGCCGGACGAACACTCGCGTTCAAATCAGCATACTCATAGGGCGCAGTTGAAGACGACGAAGAAAGCGATGGTTGGTGGTACCGCAACCGTGCCTTCCGCTGTCCAGCCCGAGGGTACACATGTGATTGTGCATTGTTCTCTGGTTGTGGCTGCGACGGTGGATACCGTGGCTGTTGAGCGAACGGCGAAGGCGAAGGCGAGGCAGGCGACGACGACGACACCTCATCTTTCTTGAGAGGCGAGCACGCCAGCGTGTAGAAGTACAAATTCTGCATATAATCATCAGCAACGACGTCCAGCTAACAAAAAAAAAGAAACTGACCTGAGGAACGCGCGGACTCCTTCCATGGCTGTCGTACGAGTACGCCGTGGAGAGCGTCACCGGCGGCGGTCGAGCCTTCTGCCTCTCTCGTTCTCTCTCCCTTTCCGCCTCTACCTCTCGCTCTCGTTCCACCCGCTCTCGCTCCTTCTCTCTTTCTCTCTCCCGTTCATGAGCACCCTCCGAAGGGGACCCACCCATGCCCAACGACATTCTCGAAAAGCTTTGCAGGCCATCGAGCGGACTGGCCCCGTTTGAATGCGAACCACTTGAACTGGCGTTCATGTTCATGCTCAACCCGCCCATCGACACCGGTCGCTTACTGGGCTGCGCCAGAGCAAATGAGGCCGTCGACGTAGGTGAAAAAGCGCTGTCTGCGGTTCGTTTTGATGAAGGACGTTGTTGCTGGGGTTGTTGGTGAGTATATGCGCTCGAAGATGCAGAGGAAGGTTGGGCATAGGAGTTGGAAGACGTGTAGCTGAACACAGGAGGTGCAGGCGATGGTGGTGCCTGGGCAGAATGCGACTCAGACGTCGTCGGGTACGTCGTCTGAGTTGCTCGAGTATATGCGTCTACATCCATATTTGAATTCGACGCGGACATCGTCGATGTGCCCACAGCAGCGTTGTTCGGCGCATATACGTACGCCTGCTGATGTGGATCAGGAGCCCAATAATCCTTTCGAGACGAGTACGAAGTCTGGCCTTGAACACTGCTCCTCGCTGTCGGAGATGACGAACGCGCACGAACACGCGGTGATGGGCGGTACGTAGGCGGGTATGGGTTGCCGGTACGTCCAGTCTTCTTCGTCGTCGTCGCTGTTGTCGCCGCCGCTGAAGGCGTCGTAAATACGCGACTCGACGGGCCCGCGCTTCCCATCGTCGTGTAACTTTTCTTCGCAACTGGCTTGTCACCCGCCCTCTCTCTTTCTCTCCCTCTCACATGTTGCTGCTGATGCCGCCCTCGGCCGACGCCATTCGCTACCCTTCTGCAATCTCTTTCCTTCGCCCACACCAGGCCCTTAAGTAAGTTGAGCCAGGCTTCGTAAGTGGGTTTGTCCACGTAGAGGTTAAAATCCACTCCGAGTAGGAATTCGCGCTCCATGCGGTTGATTTCCTCGAGCTCGATGCCGGATACCTCAGACCATGTTTTGTTGGTGTAGGTATTGCTAGTAAAATACCAGGTAAGAAAGGAAACTAACGAAACAGAAAAAAGAAAACTCACTCATCCAAAAATTTATTCGCCATCATCAATCCAGCAACCCCAATGCGAAACTCGCTCCCCTTCTGCGCCGGGGTAAACCGATTTCTTTCCTTGAGCCGATAAATAAAATGCAACGACAACACAATAACACTTTGCGACACCTGCGTCGTTTCTAGCAATTTCTGCATAAACGAAACAAAGGTAGGTGTAGTGCGCAGTTGAAGGGAGGAAGGTGGAGACGTGGAGGAGAACGGACGTTTCGCAGGAGGGTTGGAGGACGAATAAGTTGGTTTCATTGGACTCGTCAACGATACCTCCTCTTTACCCGCGCCCTTCTTGTCATCGTCCTCGCTACCAACCGCATCCGCAGGCGGGCTGGAGAACCACAGGTAACATATCATTTCGCAGGTCTTTTCCGCTATAAAGTGCGCAGAGCGGGTGCGGGTAAAGTCTAACCAGTCGATCGGGTAAGAGGGGTGTGATGACGACGAAGGAGCAGCAGTAGTCGGAGGAGGTGCGTACGTATCCACAGGAGAAACTGTTAGCGGAGGAGGAGCAGCGGCAGTGGCATACGAAGCGCGGTAATTCGGAGGTGTCGAAGGTGCAGCACGGAGAATGGCGGTAGGAGCTGGGGTGTATATCGAGGACGACGGTATAGTTTCATGCGCTATGGATGGCGGTGAATCCCGTCGCCGTGGCCTCGCAGACGAAGACGCGTCCATGAACACGTCTTCCTCCTCCTCAGACTCTGAATCCTCAGCAGTTTGCATGGTTTCATCCTCCTCTTCTATTTCTGCTTCTTCTTCGTCGCTTTCTTCCACATGAGGGCGGCCGAACACGGCCGAAGATGACGAGGGGCGTAATGGCGACGATTGGGGAAATGATGCTTGCTCGCGGTGCGGAATATGAATGGGAATGTCATCTGGTGGTGTTACTAACAGAACATCATGAGTTAGCAAGAAAACTCTGAAAGGTTCATCAAAGCCACGTACATGGTGGTAGATGCTGGTGTTGTTGGTGTTGTTGGGGCTGTAAATAACCCTGGTGGGCGAGGTACGTCTGCCGCTGAGACTGATACCCCGAGGATTGTTGGTTTGAATACGCGTACTGCCGATGTGAGACCCGTGGATAGTGAGGCTGCATCTCCGGTCCTCTCTCCAATTGCGCAATCGAGGGTAACTTCGGCTGTTGCTGCTGCTGCTGCTGATGGTGCTGGTGGTGATGATGTCCATAATGTGCATCCGAGGTCGAACCAGCCGCAGGTGTCGTTCGCGACGTGAACGTGGAAGTCATGGGTGGTGTCAATGGTGTCACATTAACCCCCGCCGTTGTCGTCGTCGTCCCACTACCGCTGGTACTTGAGGGTACTCCATTGACTCCGCCCGCACCTGTGCTCGTGTTCCTCCACGAGGTGGTGGAAACTGTGCCGGACGTTGAGGTTGACGCCTTGGTGGTGTTGACGTTGGGATGCGTGGTGTAGTACGACGTCGAGTACACGTTCTGGTTCTGGTTTGGGTGGTGGTTGTGCATAGTTGAGGTCGAGGTCGACGCCTTGGAGTTCGCCGAACTTGACGAGGAAGAAGTGGAGGGTGCAGCAGCACTGGCACCGGTACAATACACAGGTATGTTGAGGTTGATACTATTGAGGTGGTCGAGACTGAGGTTGTCAATGAGGTGGTTCGCGGCCGAGTAAAAGGCCATCCTCTTGTTGTCTCTAACAGCGACGGCGGTGTAAGCCAAAAAAAAAAAAACGGGCCGGTGAGTTGGTGTTGAGGCAGTGGGGTGTTGGCGGTGTGAAGGAAGAGTGTTCGAGTAGTCTCAGAACGATCTCGGAGGCCAAAGGTTCGGAATTGTCAAAGGCGGTGTGTGGGTTTGATAGACCCACAGTGGACCAAGACAAAAGACAAAGGGGTGGCGAACGTCGTCGGTAATCGGTGGTGGATGTTATCCCTCGTCGTCGTCGCGTCGTACAATGCTAATGGGTTACAGGCAGGGAGGGCAAGTCGCGTGCAAAAACCCCGTCTGAGCCTTTACCCAAGGTGGCTTTCAAAAGGAAAATGTAGAAGTGGTTCGTCACTCGTGTCGCTAGGTCCGTCGGCGGGCCATATATCGAATCGATCGGGAGTCTGAAATTATTCGACTTCCTCCGTTGATTCCGAAAACGAACGCAAAGGGGGGACCGGGAGTATCGATGGATTAGGAAAGAATTATGAAAAAACCACGGAGATCTAGAAGACGAAAAAAAAAAAGACGGGACGGGTATGAAATAAATAAAACGGAAAAATTATCCAACGGGACGGTCAAGAGAATTCGAATTCAAAAGATCAAAGAATGGACCAGGTTTGGGTTTGAGTCAGAAATCAGATGGAGATGGGGTGATATAACGGTAACGGTAAGAAGGGTCCACTTTCGGGTGCTCCTCACGGCCCCCCTACTTACACCAAATCCGGACTACATTATTATTACATCAGGGGGAACAAAACAAGCTACGAATGCGCTGGCGGCGTGTCAGCGTGTAGATTTTTTTTTTTCAGCTGACAGGGACGCGAAACGAAGGGGGCTGCATTCTTTGCATCGTAATCGCCTACCAGATTTGGCGGTTGCGTCTTAAAGTTGGACCTTCTTCAATTGGGTGGGGCAAGCTTCACTCGGGTGGTGCACTTTCTTTCGGCCGGACTCGGACATGAGAATGACCTGCTCAACTTTACACACCAAGAAGGGAGCCACGCGCATATGGAAGGAAAAGGAGCAAAGGTTGTGCTTTGATGCAGGGATCCAGATCGCACCAGGAAAAATGTAAATGATTTACGCAGGTCGGCTCTCACCCCACTAGCTAAGCCAGAAGATTCACCCACAAGTCTGATTTGACCTGCAAAGAAAAAATGATAAATTCAATCACAGCCACCTTGCTCTTTTCGTATTCCTCCTTTCATAATCAGAATCATGAAGGCGGTTGATCGCTTGCATCGCAACTAGGGGCCCTGGGTGGGTCGCCGATGCGAACAATTGAACCTGAAGGGAAACGAGCGACCCGGATTTGGTTGATTGCCACTGCCAGCGAGTGAGGGGAATCAGTGATGGATGGATCAAGCGGCGTCTGCACAAAACCGGATAATTCCCCCGAAAAAGAGGACGGACTTCAACGGAGAAATAAAAATATGAAATCTTGAGGAATGATGAGCCAAAAACGGAACACAAGAGTAAGGCTTGTGCATTACCTACGCTACAAGCGAGATCAATCAGGACTCTGAGTGACACCCAAGCAAGAAAGCAGCGGCACAAGGAAGGACCAAGAAGAGAAGCGTGACAACAGGGGGGCACAAATTGGGCGCGAGATCCGAGGAAAACTTGGAAAGGAAAGGAAAAAGAAAATTGTTATCCGGTAGTCTATACTTACAAGGGAAGCATATGATCAGCCACCGCCCTTAAAGTAAACCCGGCTCGGTCCGTCGTCCGCAAGTAACAACGTTAACAATGGCTGGGAAAGGGAACAAAAAAAGAAAATGGAGCCTGTCATCACACTCTATTCGGGAGCGTGACTCCGCTACAAACATGGTTCTGAACAGTCCACGGAGATCATGATTGACTGCGGGAGGATGAGATAGAATAGAATGTCTCGCAATACTCGGACACAAGACAGAGATATTACCGCAGTGACACACCCTGAATATCTTCAATATAAATCACACGAAACAATCAACCATACTCAAGTAAACACGTTGCCGCATATTGAAAGGGGATGAGCGGGTGAAAGCGCGCTTACATCTCCCATTGAATCATTGGAATTGAGACAACCACCATACATCCGATAAGGATGAATATTTGGGGGATTGACTTGGAAGAGACCATGCCGGAGGGATGACAATACCACTTTTACCTTGCTGATCGCAAAAACTGCGTAAAGGACGCGAACTCAACGCGGGACAAGTGCCCCTAGACTTCTCTAGACCCCCTAACTCCAGAATGTTGAGGCTTCTAGATTAGGTTTGCTTACTAGATGATTTTCGGCGCTCAGCGGTGGGCCAAGTCGGGGTCAAGTGAATACCCCGGCGCTTGTCCGGGTCCCTTGCGCAAGCCAATTGGCATTGCGCTCATCGCGTGATTGTGCTAGTAAATTCTACCAAGTTAGTTCCAAGAGCCCATTGAGTGATGCGGCGGGTAGTATTCTTTGAGGCACACGTGGATCCGAACGGCGAAGACTCGTACCAAGTCCCTGCGCAAAGACCACATGTAACATGTAACATTTGCATCTAAATATCGTGACGCCGCCAGTGAGGAGAGGGGATCGATAAGGCTAAGTAAAAGTCCCTCACACGAACCCATATTCGGAAGCTGATGCCAAAATTGCATGGGTACTGAAACGGACACATTCGAGGGTTCAAATGTTTATGTTTTAACTTTTTTCCAAGAGAACCCACGACAACATAGATTAGTTGGCAAATGGACGTATGGTCGGCGGCTAGGAGGGACTTCATGTATCTTGTATCTATCGGACCTGTCAAGTTCATCCACGCAATTACATAACTGAACCAAACCGTTCGGGATGGTTCAATGTCAATTACTGGTGTACAATGGTGTACGTAACAATGCATCGCACCGCGCCCGAGTGGTAAACTCGGAATCGGACAAAGCTCCGGGTGAATCATGTATCAGGGAATGCCTTTGTAACAGTTGAATTGGCTGTGTGTTGGGAGAAGGGATGCGTTCTACTATAATGTAGCCGTTGTCAACCTGACGACTGAGCATCTCTGATGCGGCTGCCAGTGGATTATTTACATAGACGAATTCGTCTTCTATCTCAGTTAAAGAGCGACAGATCTATACATATCATCCATTCCGGCGCCCTAAGCATTATAATGGTTGAGCAGATACCTCATCAATATCACACAAGAGAATCAAACAAGAAGGGCCTCCTTTATCTTCGTTGACTCCGAGTCTGAAAAACAGAGGTTAACAGGGTCCCCACGATCTTCGAACGCTGGGCGGGTGTGTCAGTTTTGAAATAGCTTTGTGGCACCTTGCACGACAAGCCTGAGGGATCAGTGTATATTTGGATGATATATATGGATACAATGTATGTAATTCAGGGTATGAAGAGACCCTGTGTGCCGGTAAATGGTGTTCCCGAGATGCGATGCAAGAAGATGGTACAAGAAACCCTCAACAAGTGCCAAACCCGTGTCACCTCAATCATCGTACGCAAACGATGTTCTCTAACCATCTATACCATCTCACACCTCACTTAAGTATCATCGCCCGCGTTGGCGGCCTTCTCATACCCCTAATCGCAATTTGGGAGTATTGAGAACCCTCTACGGCCCCAAAGGCTCGTGATCCCACAACAAAGCCACAACAAATGACAAATCCCCGCGTGGAACCCCCAGAACGAATAGCTGGCGAGTATACCCCACGCCACCGTATATATTACGCCCAGCGTGCCATGCAACTTAGGCGAGTCTATGCAAACGTCCACCCTTAGTAACTTTTCCCGAGGTAGATAGAACCTACATTATCGTACAAAGTCTCGTGCCAATACCTTTTCACGTGGGTGATTGCTTTGAACCTCAGGGACTTAACCGCGAGAACAAGAATGGGTCAAATTGCCGGGTACGGCAACCTGAGAATTGCACAGCAATTTCCGATGATGAGCCTTGACGAAGAAGGAAGTGATTTCCCTATTCGGCAGCACGTTCACAACTCCATCGAGTCCCAACCTGCAATCAACCACATACTTATTATTATATTAGATCCGAGAAGTACGCAAGTGGCTTTATAGTAAATTATACATATTAGGCAAGGACGATGCTCCTGACCACACACCCTAAAAGAGACTCGAACTCGGAGGTGGTAGTTTCGAACTTTACACCTTAGATGCTTAGATGTGCCCATGGCTGGTTACCACTTCTTGTGACTCAAAGAAGTAGATAGGAGCTTGAGCTTTGCACAGTTGACCTGCTAAAGTGAACCTTGAGAGGAGCGGAGGAAGAGTTGATGGATGTGGAGATTGGGAAGTCTCCTTTATAATAATCACGTTCTAAATTTTCAGATAGGGAGTGTTCACATTATGTAAATAATTCCTTCCCATCATTTTCTAAGAATTAGTTAATATTTTAATGCCATTGTAGGGTTATTTTCAAATTCCATGCACAAGGCCTAGACCCGGCAGACTCGGCACAAGGGGATTCCCCAGGGAATCCCCATTGCCTTTCCCTTAACTTTTATTCCCTTTTCAAGTAATTTTGATGCGCTCGGGCCAACTCACGTGCCTTTTCTTGAAGTTGTGTTGCGCGCACGCGTCGCCGTCGCGTCTCTTCCTCAACCACAACCTGTGCACCAATTTGCTACTTGTAGACTGCTTATTCTGACGACAAAGCCACTAAAACACATCGATATTTCTCTGCTTCAAGTACCCCTTTTTCGTTACCCTCAGGACTGGAACCTGGCAAGGTCACCCGGGTTACTTTTAGCGGCTATATGTTCTGCGCGAAAGGCCAACGGCTATTGGTTTATCGGCCCTAGGAAGTCGACATTTTTCGGCTGTATATTGATCTGCGTTGCGCCTCGTTCGTGGTGTCATGAAGTCAAGTATACTCCGCATCGGAGTTCACTCAAACGTTGAACGTTGAATCGTTGTCTGTTTACTAAACCTACTTCAGTCTCACACTACGCTCGATACCCCTTCAAGTGAGAATAACTGTTCTTACGACACCCCAGGATCATGACATGAACATCTTGACGTTCTGGTTGAAGTTGCGAATATTCGGTGTTGTCATATGTTGGTCTTCCTCTGACCTTCGCTTTATCGCCAAGCTAGCTGTTGCTTTAGATTGATGCCTTTGTTGGTAAAGTTATCGTTGTTTTTCCGAACATGACAGGAACACAAGCTCCAGGATGCCATGATCCAAATCTGGTTCCTTTGTCTCCCATGCCACCCTGCATTGGAAAGGGTAGTGCATTGCCAATCTGCCTTTGATCCTCCCTAGATATTATGTGCTGCCCTTCATTAATCCGGTGGAGGCTTTGTCCAGCGTGAAATACTAGCGTTTCCGGCCATCTCCATGGTCGATACGCGCACTAATTTCCATGCCCCTCGTTTTCTAACACTTGACATGTATTTGAGTCCTTCCTTTCTGGTTTCCTTCTGAGCATGCATTGCTTCCTTCCGGGATCTCCGCATTCAGATATTTCCTAATCAACTAAACCTCGCGAAGTTGACCATCAGCTGGAAATACATCCCTGACGCAATGGTGTTGATGGTGGTGATATTCCTTGAACAAATTTCTGGTGGTCAGTCGCTTAGTAGAAAACGCCACAAACTATGGTTATCTATTACTCCGCGCAGAAAGAAAGCCCTAGACCGACAAAGATAGGCATGCTGACCTAATTCTCCCATGGAGGGCATAGGTCCGCGTCCAGGCTCACGACAACTCCTATGCCGAGCCGGTGCGCACGGGCTTGATTATGATATTCATAGTACCTCATCTGTGGCGCTACCTAATCTGTCCGATAACAGAATTCTGTTGACACACGTTTCCCTCGACGCTCGGGCTCCCTCGCTGGGCATTCGATTCGAAGCACCCTTTCATGAGGAAAATGTTCTCAATTCTTAGTCCTGGTGCTCTGAGGTTTAGCCGAACAACCCTCGGATTCAGACCTTGTCTCCGCACTGAACCCAACTGTGCAATTACTATCAATACCGCAAGTAGAAAAGACCCCGAAGTAGCTCTTTTCGTGTTAGTACTTTATTGGAAGGTGGGCGCAATGCCGTGACGGAAACGCCCACGAGGAAATAGTTATGATCCGCGTGCCCAGCTCAAGATAACATCATGGAGATGGGAAACCATCCTCATAATCGGAATCCGATTGGTAAACAAGCGAAAGTTGCTTCAGCGAGCAGTCGCAAGCTTATGACCACTGCGGGCGTACCGCAGATGTGCCGCGACGATTCGAATAGCCAAAGTGCCGCCAGCGATCTATGCCCCAGAAGTTTGATTCTGTTGGGAATAATTTGTACAATCTATTAGCGAAACTTGAAGTATCCCACTTATCGCAATTGTTACTAGTAGATTCGTGCCCGAGTCCCCTAATGGCAGGTTTGGGGTTGAACTGGGGTAGCACTGAGCTAGGCCGGAAATGGAGGGATTCAAGGATCGGTCAGGTTTGAGTCTTAGGGTGTTCCCAGGAGAGGCCTATTAGGATTTTCAAGGGAGAGCTATGAATGAGCATACTAATCCGTTGAAAGGCAGCGCCACCTGAATTGGTTACTCGTTTCCGTTGTATTTTAGGAATCCACTTAGACGTTATGTAAAAATTAAGTTACATATGTAGCTAGCAGCCTGATCGATCACCGGTAATCGCCGCCCATTTTAAGGGCGCCTAATCCTTGGTCACATGGACTTTAGACCCACGGTTAGTAACGTTTAAATAGCTGTCATCGGCATCAATAATGCCCTAGTTAGGTCCCTCCTACTGCCAGAACGAACCGGCTTGGGCCCGAGTGTGGGTCTCCGCCGTGAGGAAAACTTCGGGCTCGGCGCGCAAAGCTTGTCGCGTGTGTCGCAAGCCAAGGACTGAATTCCTAATAAATCACAACATATGGTTCCGACGCAGCTAATTACCTGACACCCTCTTCTCCTCCAAAAAAAATTGTGATTTAAGAGATAGGAGAGATGCTAATAACGGCAGACCTTACAAGAAATTGGGTCGATAGTCGTATTCGGAGTAATCAATTGACATGAGCATCAGGAAGCCATCCTAAGTGTGGTACTAAACCAATTCAGTAAGCATTGCAACACCAATGTCACGCTGACGCCACTGAAAAGCTCGTGGATGCGTTGGGTATGGTGTGGTGATCTCTATGAGGAGACTACGGAGGTTTAAAGAAAATATTTGTAACCGGGATCAAGAAAACCACGCTTATCTGGCATAGAGCAAACGGACTCGCGGATTCGTATTTGGTGCTCCAATTAATAGCCCACTGCGCAACTTAGTAAGAGGCTCTATATGGCGTGGCGAGAGAGCATGCTTCTACCTGGGTGTGGGTAATAATCAATCATATGGTATATACAGTATGTGCATCGCGAGTGAAAAAGAAGCAACTCCTTGTACCTGATTCAAAATAGCAACACCGCCACCATAATCCTTGTAAGTTCGAATGGGGGATTTAACCCATCAAGGTTGCTTTCCTTTGAATCCGAGACCACAACACCCCAATACCTAGGAAGCATTAAATCGTATTATTGAGTTTAATTCCATATGGATACCTCGTGGTATGTTACTGTCGATCTGATGAATGCGCCTGCACAACCCCCCGCGCCTCTCAGCATACATAGTATACTCCTTTCACTGTGGCGGAGCTGCGATAGTCCCGTTATCGATGATATCCTATTTACGCAACCTAAACTTGACATTTCATAGAATTGGAATGTTGCTAATTTTTAGACTTAACGGCATGTGCCAGTGGAAAAAAAATCCTCCCGGAATAGGAAGTCACAAGTGTCTTGGAATCGAAACTTTCCCCACGATAGTAAGTGGAAGCAATGCAGACGCAGATGAGGTGCGATCCAACAGAATTCGTGCCTGCCATTCGCGATCGCTTGATTCTCAATTGAAATATTGACATTTCATTCGAATGTTTCAACCTCCGGACACCAATGATAATGAATGGATATTTATTTCAACCTTGTTCGTGGCTACTTAGTTTGTTGGTAACACCCTTCAAACCCCCAGTGGCACTGGTAAATAGGCCCAAAGCGGCCTCATTGATATGCCTTCATGTCTAAGTATAAACATGTGCATTCCGGCTTGACTCCGGCTGCGCCCAGAATCGTTACGGTTGTCGCGTCCATCGGACATGAAATGGGGTTGAGAATATTTGGACATTCACTGCTCCTTCTGGCATCCAAATCGCGCGCCGTAGCCTCATTTCATTTCATGGAATTTTGGAGCCAACCTTAAGGCCGATATTCATCCCAACCTTCAAATTTCCGGACTCGATCTTGGCTTGATTAAAATTTAGATAATCGCTGCACCCTATTCCTCCGACAAAGGCTAATGTATGACAGATAGCACGCGCCGTGTTTCTCCCGGATGCGATTCCTCGTCGAGGGAGAATACCTCTTGCTTTGGTCAATTGGTTTTGCTTCCGTAAGGCTCGTTTGAAAACCGCGCGAACAGTCTCGACAGTCCCGGCGCAGCAAGATCTTCAACCACTACCAGAAGCTATATAAACGCTTCAAATAAAGTTCATTCCATTGTGCTAATGACGAACCATTGCAAAGGGTGATGGATACCAGGTGAAAATTGGGTGAAAATAGAGAAATACCTTTCCTGAGCAAGATCTGTCCGATAATACTCAGTTCCGAGTCCAAGACAGCTATAACCCAAGGATGCTGGAAATAGGGTGGTGGAGTTAAACAAAACGAACTCAAGCAATTTGAAGTATCCGGCGCGCAGGACCCGGATATCACGTGGCATTACAAAAGTTTTTGCACATCGACCGCAACGACGACGACTTGACTCCACACAATGGCTAAGCATCCACGAAAGCGCCAGAAAACCTCGAAAGCTTCAGAATGTGATACCACTGGCCAAAATAAAACTGCGCGATTAAAAACGTTGTTGGACGACGAAAGCAAGGATGACGAAGAGAGAAGGCTCGAGAGTTTGTTATTTGGGGTGAAGTATGTCCCCCGCGAGGGGGGGAAGGGGAAGATGAAAGAAAATTCTGACGACGAGCATAAATCAGATGAAGATTTGGAAGAGGAAGGTGGCAGAGGGTTGCAACATCTCATGGATCAGGATGTTCGTCAAAAATTCGTTTATGTCTACACTCCGAAATTGATTACTTCCCTCTATTTCTTCTAGTTGTTCTTTGTTGATGACGGCACGACTCCTGTGCTGCAGGATTCAGTGGAAAACTCTAATTCTGACCCAGAAAAGTCTGACTCTGAGGACGAGTCCGACTCCAACTCTCAGGCATCTTCCTCTTCACAACCGTCGACAAGGATAGTGCCGCAAAAGTCCGTTGCAAAAGCCTTGACCTCCTCACACTCGAAACCGCCTGCATGGACCGACCCAGCTGACACCAAGTCGGCCCACATTTCACTTCTATCAGGCCCTACACGTCTGCGAAAGCTACGGCAAACTGTCGACGAGGATGAGATATCTGGCCGCGATTACGAAACGCGTTTGCGTGCGCAATTCGAGCGTATAAATCCAGAACCTGCATGGGCTCGAAAGGCTCGCAAAAGAGGGAAGGGTAGGGCTGGTGCTAGTGACGACGAGGCCAGCGATGTGAATGGCGAGGAAGAGGGAGAGGGCGTCAGAGATCTCCTTTCGTCGACGAGGGGCATTCTTGAAGTAGAGAAAGGGAGACGGAAGAACGTTGTACTTCCTCAAGGGACATTGGCCATAGAACGTGTTCGCGACGCGAATCAGTCCGTTCAAAGATCCGGGAGCACGGACGTCAGAGTCTTAGCCTTCCACCCTAAACCTGCGGTCCCGGTCCTCTGTGTGGCAACGGCAGACCGAAGGATTAGGCTCTTCAACGTGAGCTTGCCTTATTTTATTGCACCTTTGCTATTTCTTTCATGGCTAAAATCTAATCCACAGATCGATGGACACCTTTCGCCGCTTCTTTCAACACTTCACGTACCATCTCTCCCTTTACTCTCGAGTTCAAGCGTCCTATTCCACCCTCAGGGTAATTCCATGCTCATCTCAGGTCCACGCCCATTTTTCTACACCTACGATCTCCAACAAGGAACAAGCACTCTCCACCGCCGAGGTCTGTGGGGCACGGGTTTCGATGACTCTTCTATTCTCGCGAGGACTAACGGTAGTAACTCCAAACGAAGACGGAGAGGCAATGATGACTCTGGAGGTGGCGGGAAAGGCGGCAGCGGGAACACCGAGTCGATACTACACACTGCCTTTTCGCCAAGTAGTGGATCTTTACTGGCGGTTGCGGGTCGGGGCGGAAACGTTCACATCGTAGATTGGAAAACCGGTGCTGGACAAGTTATCGGTTCACTCAAATGTGCATCTAGTGGCGGTGGTGGCGGCGGTGGGGTCCAGGGGTTGTGGTGGGTTCCTTCGAGCGGTGGCGACGATGTATTGGGTGGTGATTCTGGAACTGTAAACGACGAAAGACATCTTGCTGTGTTGACTGGGGAGGCGGAGGTCTATATTTGGGATGTGGCTCAGAGAAGATGCGTGAGGCGGTGGAAGGATGAAGGCGGATATCGAGGAGCTGGTAGGGTATTCACTGGCGGCGGTGGTGCGAAAGGATTCATGGCTATCGGGTAAACTTATATTCTCACTTTCTTTTATTGATCCGTGCTGATCTCGCACCATCATTTAGATCCACGAGCGGTTTCGTCAATGTCTATGGCTCAGATTCCTTTTCGGTTCTAAACGGAGAGCGCACCTTCTCGACTACCACGACGGATAATCCGAAGTTAGTTAAGGCGCTTGGACACCTGACGACGCCTATATCAACTCTGAGGTTTAACCACGACGCTCAGCTCCTTGCCATGGCCAGTAAGGATAAAAAGGATTCTATGCGACTGGTAAGCTGTTCACTACTTTCTAGCACTTGTGTCATATGCTTTTGCTGACCGCCCTTCCGTTCACAGGTGCATCTGCCATCTCTAACAGCTTTCGGGAACTGGCCCACATCAAGTACGCCACTGGGACACGTAACAGCTGTCGATTTCTCGGCACGCAGCGAGTATATTGCTATTGGCAACACTCGCGGGAAGGTACTCCTTTATCATCTCAAGGATTACGGCGCTGGAGGGGGGTATTCGCTCGGCGGCCTTTAAAGAAGCCAGGCAGGATAGTTTTCCCAACGACTGTAAATAGGCAGTGTTATGGAGTCATGAATATAACTCCTACTGGATGTTCGAAATTTAATTCAGAGGCCGAGAGAGTGCTTTCTATGTACTTACTACGTAAAGGCGCCCACCATTCCAAATTAGGAAGGAATGATTTAACGTCACGCCTTACATACCGCCGTTGAAGTTGGGGGCATCACGGTCAACGGTTTATCGTGTCTATGGCAAGTCCAACAATCACCGTATTCCCCCCACCTGCAATTTCCAATTCGCAAGTAGTAAGACCAGACAGATATAGACCAGTCCCGAGCATCTTCAAATGTACCTTCATGTGGTTACGAGACTGGTCTTCTCAGCTAGTTATGGTCATACCGCCGCCCGGTTAGTAACTGCCAACTAGTTGAATAATAAAGCGTGCTGGTCTTATGGATGTAAGTATCCCGGGGCCCGTCTCAGCGAGCTAACGACTGATCATACTTTTATTACGCTCGGTCCAATCGGTTGAAGATGCAGGATCCGCGATTCAACTATTTTTATCAGTTCATCACAGTAGAAGCGTTTCAAAGACATAAATTTGTCCCAAAATCGTTCTTCGCTCATGCGCGCCCAGAAAAATCATATGGCATGACGCAGCCTGGCTTCTGTGAGGTGAATGGAAGACTTGCAGCGCTTGTTACCAGCGAGTTCACCTAAGATTCATTACTCATTTACCCGTTGGAATCGCCAGACTTGAGCGTATAAAAAGGTCTATTAACCTTCAATATTCAATAACAAAACCGCAATGAAAAGTTTTATCAAGGCTCTCATTTTCCCGCTCCTGCTCGTCGGCCCCGGTCTGGCCATTTGCCCTGGCTTCAACTTCGGTATTGGCAACGTCCAAGCTCTTGGTGGAGGAGTCAATCGCTGTAGGTGCTCTTCCCAGATGTTGTATCCTAAATTCATTCGTTGCAGGGAATGTCTATGATGATAGCTGCAATGTCGTCGATGGCCTCACCACGACCAACAATCCCTGCACCGAAGGGATTTTTGGATGCAGCGCTCCTCCTATTATATTCAACGAGTACACAAATACGTTCACTAAACTTCGGTAAGCTCAGCTACTCGTCTATGCTGTTCTTTGTGTAAATTTTGTGCAGATATGCTTGTCGCACGGATCCCAACTCTGGTACTTGTGGCAGTGATGTTATTTCTGTCTGCGTAAGTCGTGCCTCATAAATATTGGCAATTCTTCAACTGTATCTCCAGTGCCGCAACGACGGAAATTAATCCCGTATGGCCAAAGCCAAGTGGATCTATATTATTTGTACACTAAAGTTCAAACTGTTCAATTTCTTGTAACCCATAAATATATTCTTGAGTCATTGCAAGACAACCTGGCCCGCGTAAATTACGCTCGCCAATAGTGGATTGAGTCCGATCCAGTCGAGTCATGGTGTCATGTTTACGCTTCATCTCTGGAGATCTCGTTTTTATAAGTTTCATGAACAAATCATGGAAACGCAACCCCGTCGCCGTGCAGCCCGCGTCCATCAGTAATAATAACCTCCGACAAGCGCCCAGTATGATTGTAAGTGAGCGTGATGCAATCAGTTCCGGTGTCCGGTTATGTGGCGGTGGATCAGCTAACATTTATTCGCCCACCCTCTCGCGTCTCTGCAAGTGCCCTCAGATTTCAAGGGGTGAGGGGAGAGGCAACTCATTGGTGAAATCGAGATAAATGCTTGCAAAAAAAAAAGAACCTCCATTTTAAAAATGGACAGCTAACACACGCTAACACACATCAAGAACTAGCGGTAGAGGCGTAATAGAGGACGGCCTTCAAATTTGAACATGCCAATTGCCGTAGGAAAGGTATATGGTGGGTCAAATGAGTAGCAAACATTATTGATACAGGAACCTTCATGTGGGTTTTGCCACGAGTCAACGTGCGGAGAACTTTTGGCAACCACTATAGCGTGAAGCATACAGAAAAAAATCCAGTACGAGAGACGAGGAGCTCACAGGAGTCGGTGACCTGTTTGAATGGGATCGAGCTTAGATTGGCAATTACAATGGTTCTCCATTTCTGGAATTCCTGACCTGAGTCCTCCGTTTGTATTTGATAATGATGCCAACCAAAAATGATATTAGGATCCTGCAGGGTGGAAGTTCATTGTTGAATATAAATACTTCAATTTCTTCCTCATGCGGCGAACTAGATGATCAAAGAACGAAATCTAAAGAATGGTCTTTCTGTCAGCGGTCTTGTCTCCAATGCGTGAACAAATGACGATCAGGAACTGTTCTAAGGGCCGGCGTTGGACTGTGGCGTGAGTGTGTGCGCTGTACATCATGCGGATGTTGACGATTGAGGCGATGGAAACTAGAGATCGGCTGGAATCTGAATGATGATCAAGCTAAGGCCTTTCCCGCAGCAGGTCCTGGAGGTGAGATGCGTCGTCAGGATGTGCCCCACGAGAGCCCACGAGTTAATTCCCTAGGGTGGGTTCAGCGGTCGGAAAAATCTACGCGGAAGGCGATGACACCGGGTTCAATAATACTTTGTTTCCCATGTTCGGTGTAGATATTTTGGCGGCGCATGGGATATCGAAATGAATACCCACAAACTAAAGTGCAACTCAGGCTGTCCGGATTTCATGCTTGAGATGTAAGCGCTTCCAAATGACATAAGGGCTCCCTTATCCATGGACCAAAACGCACTTTATTTCAGTTTGGGCCTAGAAGAGTGTTATGCTTTCCCCATTCCGATTGAGACGACAACCTAGACAGTGCCTTCAAGCTGCGGTGGGAGTTGAGAGGCCGTCATCGCCAAGGTCAGTTCATGAAGTACTAGGCAGATGTCACCGTCAACTGTGAAAAGGAAACAACGACAAATCATGGGCACATGTTAAGCCATTGGATAAGATTCATTGAAAAATGATTTCGCAGTCTTGCCGCCAGATTGCGAGTCACACATCCATAGAAAGGCAATGTATGACAGGCGGAGCCGTTCATGTAAGGAAACGACAAAAGCTATTGTTATACAGACAAATTCTCGGAGTCTTGCCGAATTTCGGAGCTGTCTTTGGGAGCCTGTAGCCGTAGCCGTGCTTCCTCCGCGCGTAATTGGGCCATTGCAGTATCTCTGAAGGCCTGGATAGGAAAATGAGTGATTTCGGTGATGTAAAGCAATACGCCAATGGAACAAGGCGGAGAAGATGGGAATCATTGCAGATTTCCGCCGGCTATGTACGGAACAAGTACCTCGTGCTTACCTGGGTGAAAAAATAGCCCGAAAGGACGCCACTAACTATGAAGACCATGAAGTAAAGGTTGAGTTGATTTGGTCGGATAGATGCTTACGAACGCCGCAGAGAAGGGTCGCATTTCTCTTGAAACCGAAAAGGCGTCCGCCAATAACGGCTTTTTGAAGGCACAATAGCGGAAAGAGATCAGGGGATGCTCTCTTGTTTCAAAAACGGAAGACGCTTGCCTGATACCAATCCGCCGGTAAGACCAGCGAAAACGCCTTCTTTCCTTGACTCCTACGATGGTATGTGGATGATCTGCATCTGGTCAGTTGAGAGGTACATACCAGGGTTACACGTTCGACTGCATCTTGAGGCAATCCTGGACCGAAATCTGTCTGAGTGGCTGAGTCCTGTTCCATTTAGTTCTCTTTTGGTCGAATGTAGTGAAAGTGAATGAGTTTGGAGATAATTGCTTTGTGACAGGTGGGGTTCTGACGGTTCAGCGCTGTTCCATCAGCAAGCAAACCGAAATGAACCAGCGCGGTGACGTGTGATGCATGTGATGGAGTATCACGTGTGATTTGGCGCGTCTGGTCACACAAGGAGACAGTCACCACAACTTGTTTTAACGTTCTAATCTTCGAACTTCCCACTCAATGTCAAGGAAACAGAGGTCATCGGCAGAGACCCTGCAAGAACTACACGCGGCTATCTTGGGTGCTTTCATGAGGCCTGGCTGTCAAAGACGTTGACCTGAACTTTCTTCCAGAGCGACTGTCGAAAGTGAAGCCATTACTCGATGATCAACAGCACCAAAACTGGCCGCTAGCCACTCAGGAACTTGCCCAGATCATTTCTTTGGTAAATTCGTTCACGGAACAACGCCCGAAGTCAAACAGGTCATCCTGGAATCATCTCGCAGATTCCCTTGATCAAGAAGGTTCGATTAGTATTCCTACTAAACCAATGTGCTAATCATTCTCAAGGAGTCAACTTATGGAACATATCCGGCCTAATCCACAAAGCTCCGGATGAGGAAGGACTCGCCCATCAAGCAGCCCGTTTGTTCCTTTTATCCGATGGTCTTTATGCGAAATTTGAACATCCGTTGTGATTGGAATCTAGTGCGACTCGCGGCGTTTCGTCTGGTTGAGGCAGGGCTCGAAAACAAGCCAGGAATAGAGAGTGAGTCGGGTACAAATCCCATAATTATATGCTTATCCTCCATTTTTTTTTTACGAGCACTCATCCACGTACTTCAACTTGCGAGCAAAACCGGGACAATATTGTGCGGTGCGTTCAGGTTCAATAAGAGCTCATTTCTCTTCTTTTAATTTCATAGAAATTGGGAATCACGCCGTTGCGGCGGGCGTGTTGACCAGCGCGGCAAAGGTGCTTCACATGTGGTTAAGATCTAAGTTTCGTCGACATTGAATTAATTACATAGTTCGAAGAGCTGCTGAGAAACGCAGATGACCCAGGCAACGTTCATCAACAGCTCTTCGAACTATGTAATTAATTCAATG
>Ga0307517_10005162_pt1 | contig 19810 bp, 13 predicted proteins | sample 23_EM_MG_FD_194515 | JGI IMG/M metagenome (GOLD analysis project Ga0307517, IMG submission 194515) | Populus trichocarpa ectomycorrhiza microbial communities from riparian zone in the Pacific Northwest, United States - 23_EM | ecosystem: Host-associated > Plants > Roots > Unclassified | place... | reverse complement strand
TAGCACCTAACCAGACCTACAGTTGGCCTTTATCGCAGCATATCTCAACTTATAACCAGAGACTCTGAATATCCTCACCAAAATTGCCAGGATGGAATTGAGTGAAAAATGGATGCAATCATGTAATTCAAAACAAAGTGGATTACTTGGATACAAGTTTGACGTTGACACTGAAGAACATAATGACACCCATAAACATGGGACATAATTATGGGGAAAAAACATCTGAATTGCCCCTCATAATTCAAAAATATTGCATGCAGAACAATAGGTGGGTAACACGGTTGCATTAATATTGATGAATTTAACAACATGAAAAGTGTAGAATTCAGAGAAATAAGATATAATTGATTTGGAGAAATAATAGAAAATAATTGCAAATGCTGGAAAAACAAAACGACACTATAGAAATTCTAACTGATCCATTCATGAAGTTTTGAACATTATAATATTATAAATCAAACAATCCAATGACAATACTATCCGAAAATATAGATGCTAAACTCCAAGATGCATGAAAAAACAAATACCATTTCCATGAAAATTGTATTGATCTGAACATAATTGAATACTAACTATAAAATCAACTTAACAATGGAAGTGGCTCACTATCTCTTAGTTTCTAATGTCATAAGTTTTATTCTTCTAAAACATTCCAGTAAAAGTAGAAGTAACAGAAACCACAGTTTGATTGATACAAGAGTGTATGAAAAGATAATGATCAGCAGCATTCAAAAAGAAATATAGTTTGATACTGTCTACCAAATCAATTCCAGAGAGGTACTCACTTAGCAAAGTCAACTTATTGATATAGGCCAAGATCAAAATTTCATTTCCATTGAGTCTTTTTATTGTTTGGTGATATATATTTCGTTAGGAGGAAGGATATTGAAAAGTGCCAAGTATGCACACAGGAAGCTCAGAGGTTTGCTGAAAAGATGTTGGCCACAGTTCCTCCCATTCATTACAAGAAAATAAAAGGTAAAACAGCATAAAGAGAGATTTTAACAATAGATGAAACAGCTCAAGTCACAAACTTGAACTTGTGGTGAGTACTATGAAACAAAAATATTTTCACAATATTTTATGGTTTCGAGGATATCTTGGGTTATTGAAACAGTCTCACAAGATGGTGTAGAAAAAAAATAAAATTTAGACTACACCCTTGGAGCCAATCAGCTACATATATTAAAAACCTTCACAAAATTTGTTAAGTGTTCAAGAAAGAGAAAAATAAAGCATATAGTTATATAGACATTTTATGCACTTATTTTTCACACTTAATTGAAGAAAATCAAAGAGCATAAACCCTAGCATTTTATGTCACTTAGTGACAAACCATAAATAAATTAAAACACGGGCATGCTTTCTAAGCTATTTGAAACTTTCAGGAATTTTTTTATTCTATGAGTTGGAAAGTTGAATGGAAACAAGGGCTCAAATCTAGTTGAGGATTCACAATCACCTATGTCTAAGTTCTACAAATTAAATACAAAACTGTTGAACAAAAAACATCCGCAACAAAATAAAATGGTTGGGTATTTATATTGTTGTTCTGCAAGAAAAAATCCAAGGAATATTATACAATAAGCAAAAGAGGGAACATATTACAAAACAATAGTTGAAATAATCCAATGATACAAAGTGCCTCAAAATTCTCCTAGTAAACCAGAAATTTACCTTTTTAGATTTTGCTAAATCAGCTTTTACAGCAGCATCAAGCTTCCTTGCTGCCTGCAAGTCCTCTGGGCAATTCTTGAAATTCTCCTCCCAAGCTTCCTTATGAGTCGCTGTGGCTGCTTCTTTGGCCTCCTGTTCCTGTAAATGGCAATCACCATTGAATTTCAGGCTGAATCCATAGAACTAGAACAAGAACAACAACTGCACGGAAAGCATTTTATCATGCAAAGCCAATCAAATATATACCAGGCAATTTCCCAGGCACCAGCTAAGCAGATAAAGAAATGGGAAAATGGCCATATAATAAGCTCAAGAAAAACCACCTAATGATTTTAAATGGTCCAAGATATGACATTATTGGTTGCATACAGACAATTATCCATAGCAGCACATTCTTAAGTTATGAGAATATGAATCCTAGGGTATATGTTTTGGATTAAAGTTCGTATCACAGTTTGTTAGAAAATATAGTGGTAATAGTTGTAACACCAGCACAAACTCATTAACCAGTTGTGAGGTCGCTGATCAACCAAGAAGTGACTGCTATAAAGACTTGAATTTGCTAGCCCAAGTGTTACCATTTGACCAAGAAATGGGCCCTGGCATGTGATGTAGATAAAGGAAATTTGACCTCAGAAGATTAAATTACCTGAAGATACTCTCGGTTCATTTCTTCCCAAATGATTTTCTTGTAACGTTTTTCCTCCTCGTTGTGAAGGTAGCTATCAACCTATAAAATATCAAAACAATGGAATCAACAAAATAAAATGAAACATCCGATTGAATGGATATAGATGAATAGAAATACAAACTCGTTCATGAAAATACAAGGCAAAGTAGAATGAATTGGCTAAATAGCTACCTTTTCAATTTCAATAGCATATGTTCAAGACACCAAATTAGTATAAGAACAAAATCATGAGAATTACAATCTTATTATTTCTCCCAAAAAAAATCCAGGAAAAAGAGAAGTGAAACAGTGATTGGTGCCAGATTTGTCAAAATCCAGCATTGCCAAAGAAATCTTTTTTTCCTTCTCCATTTTTCTGAGCTAAGGAAAGAGGGGAAGTTTGGTTTCTATTAGGACACTTTTAATAGTACTCATGCACATGAGTGAATGCATGCAAGGACAAGGATGCGAGCGTGCGCACATACATATATACTTAGAAGGATGATCATAGAAGATGTGAAATGTCTACGAGAATCCATTTCAGGAACATGAAATGTAAGAGAAATTCAAATGTTACGACTCCAGTTTGTCTGGAAAGATATGACATTTAATGAAGAAGGTATTACAAGACTACCAGAATGAAGTTTAAACAATTTGAATCAAGAATGACAAATAATGTCCAAATAATACAAGAAAATGAAATTCAGAGCCCAATTACTGTTCTGATTAATTACATTAACATAGAACAAGAAGCGAAGGCAATGAGATAGGTTTGGGATGATGAAGGTGATTTAAAGCTCCTGAAAATCACAGAACACAGAATGTTTTGGTTTCTGAAATTCAGTGTTGCAACTCATGCTTAAAAATGTTTCTGGAACATGATAAAAGCAAGATTTATGAAAATTTGGCTGTGTAAATGTTACTGGCGGGCTTATGATTTATTTTACTTGAAATTTATTACTCCATGATATTTTTGGCAAGAGAGCATGAAAGCAACCATAAGAAAAGCAAATCAAACCATTACTCGTTTGAAGTTTTTTTTTAGATCCCATCCATGAACCTTAATTTTCATGTTTATCACATATGCTGAAGAGTAGAAGATGGGATACATAGGAGTAGTGATATGCCTAAGAGAAAAACAAATTGTTAGACTCCTTAGTTCTCACCTCAGCATCATCAATATCAGAAAAGCCATCTGACTCGTAAAAATCTTTAGAGCTCATATCACCCACACCATCATCTTGCAGTTTATCAGGATCACTGGCTAAATTCCCCATGGAAGCTTCTGAAACATTTTAGTTTCAAATAAATATTTTCAAGTATTTTGGCAGAAGACCATGCCAGTTCCAAACCAAGGATAAAGAGAGTAAACTTACCAACACTTTTGGGATCCTGTACTGGCCTTTCTTCATCTCTGCTCTCACATTGGCTGTTCGATTCTTTTGAAAGCTAAAGGAAAATGGGGATAAAAGACAATAACAACTTACAATTAAAAAGCTGAAAATCAAAGATAAGTTTAAAGTTCATCAGAAATTCATATCATAAACATCAGAAACATGTAATCAATTGCTTGATTCTGTAATGTTATCATGTGTACTGTTTCCTAGTAAAGAGCATTTGGTGTTAAAATAATTTCATACGAACACATTCATAACTGATTCTAATGTCCTTGCAAATCATATGTTCATTGATTCCATGGAAAAATACAAGAAACACCATGCATGGCTGTGTGTGCAGGCATGCGCAATGGTGAAAGATATTTAACAAAAACAAAGAGAGAGATAAGTAAAAACACTTAATTGACTATTGAGGAAAAACCGACACCTCACAGTGCAAGTTCCGTCTCAAGTTTGTTGTCCTCTACATATAATTTTATATGCTTAATACAGGAAAGACATTGCCCTATTACGATCCCACAAAAGCAGGGTATAAGGGTATAAGAGACAGGAATGGTAAAGAGTGTCCATGGGTCGGGTTTCTATTATATCCATATCCTACCCTTTACTCGTCGGGTAAGAAAATTAGATATCCATACCCTATCCATCAGTTTATGATACAAATGTATATATATCTCAGGTTAGGTTTGGGTCGGGTTTGACAATATATGTACCCTATCCATTGTCAATCGGGTAAAGTAACTATCCAAAAAAAAATCACCCTTTCATGTCAAGTCAGTATTCATCAAGTTCAGGATAAATTGCCATCCTTAATAAGAGATCTGCATTTCTACATAAAGTAGCTCCTCTATCCATTATTGCAAGATGCTAACTATTACACATGTGAAATACCTTTCAGATGTTTGAATCACATGTTTCACAATACATAAAAACCTCTGTTGCTTGGACTTGAAATTTCACCCTATAATACCTGTGACGACACAGGCAAAGGAGTGCAAAATGTGTCTGACACTTCAATGTGCCCTCAAGATGCTACATGTCCCATCCAAACCACACAAGCAACAAGATTGATAATAATGGTGGTTTGAAATTGAAGACAACAAAAAATGAGAGAAATTTCAAATATAATTAGCGATACCTGTTTCTAATAATTTGTAGATTCACATAAGCCTAGTAAATATTAATTTGCATAACCATAGACTAATTTGACTGGTTAGACTAGTTTTTAGGCCATACTTGTATGGCATATCTTGTTACCCATATTCAACATTTTAGATTTATGAGTTGAGTCCCTGTATCCTAGAATTTGGAATTTAACATGCCTGACAGCTCAATTCAGAATCACACGAAACCCTATAAGCAAATCTGAGCAACATTGCATATAACTAGTACTTGTAGAAGCTCATGAAGCTTGGTACGAAATACAAACGACGTTGCAGCAGATTGCCTATTGACTCGGAAAAACCACAAAATTGCAGCCCAAACAAAAGACATTTTCAATACTAACATTTTTATTACGTCAAACAAAATTTTTAGCTAGTGTTTTCCATCTTGACCAACAAACCAGAAGACAATTTACTCATCAGAATTGATAAAAACACAATTTTTTCAACAGCGACAAAGCCAATGGAGAAACAAAATGTAAGTATAAGTTTAAGAGTACTCTAGCTTTAAGAAAGATGTAATAACTAAATTTGAGTCACTCACATTATGCGTAACAGATGATAGTTTCATTCTTTGCCTCTCAGCATTCTGGAAAGCTGGAGGATCTGATCCTCCCTCAAATCCTATAACCTGCATTAGAATAGGAAAGTGGACTATAACATCTTTTTCTGGGTCAAAAAAACCATGTAATTTTCATTAAAGGGAGCATCACTCACTATTGCATAGCAATCTTTACAAAGTCCAAATCCAAAAGGAGGTTTATTTGTACCCTTATGTTGACAAAGCAACTCTTTTGAACTAGATGGCTCCCCAAAAAACTTCTGTGGCATTGAACTCTCTTTCAACTCCTCTGCCTTCGCATTCAGTTCCTCAATCTAATGGTATAGGAAGATACAGAACTTCAAAAGTTTCACACAGCATAATTTTGTAGAGAAAATAAGACACAAATTTAAAAACAATCAATAACACAAGCAGCTTAGATGATGAATAATGATGTTGGCTTATTTTATTTTATTAAAATTATAAAGAACAAATAATTTTTTAGCTTATGCCTGAAGCAAGATCAGAAAAATAATTTGCAAATCTTTATCTTGGCAGTAATTTTCAACTATAACAAATGTTTTTTAAGACCTACAGTTGTCGTAAATCTTTTAGATAATTGTAGAATGGTTAGGATACCCTTGAGAGAAACAAGTATATGTCAGCAAACCTCATGGGTGAGCTTGAACTGAATTAATAAATAGATTTGATGCTACTAAGAAAGAATACAACTGATGAGCTAGCATTAGCTCAAATAGTTATTCTAAGGGAGAGTCATTCAAGTAGAAGAAAAGGCAATAAAAAATACAGAAGGCAAGCCCCAGGAGCAGCAGCAGAAATGGATATGGCTGATCCACTACAAGATAAATATATTTTTTTTAACTTCAAACCCTTACTATCTATTGCACTCTGTTTTGTATGCTTCAAATCTCCATCCAGTTAATGATTGCGATCAAGGTACATGTTGACTTGCCAATTCTTGCTAATGTTAATATAGTTTGCTTATTATCAAGCACAACATTTACTATAGCCTCACTTGTGGTATTAGGCAACAGTTAGTTTAGCTTTCGGGTAGTTTTGTTCAGTGGATTCTAAATAGTAAGATAGGGCTCAGGGTAGCATCCTTCATAACCTTCTTGTTTTGTGACTTTTTTTCTTCAAGTTTTTTTATCCCAGTTTCCCCCACTAGGGCTTCTATCTTGGAGTCAAGAGTGGTTTTGCCAACTAAGCTAGAAAGCCCTAATGATTTTCATGCACTGTTTTCTTTTTGCAGCACCAAATGACCATATCTATGCTCTACTTACAACAGCCTTTACATCAATTCATCTTTTTTTTCCTTCTTGTTTTCAGAATTTTTAGATAAGAGAAGATTATGTTCACTGACAAAAATTACAACATGTTGGAGAATAAATTGTCTTCCAAAATATAAAAGCAAAAGGGAATATCATCAAAGAGCAGCCCAATCCCACCAAATGTCAGCTAAAGAAACCTCCCTTAAAGCACCTGATGCATAATACCACAAAGAAAAAAGGAAAATAATCCCACCCACAACTGTCTCGAATGGTACTGCTTTTTTCTCTTCTTTCTTCTTTTTCTGAGTTACATCAATTTACCTATGAATTAACACTTACTAATTAAACAGTAAGTTATAAAGAGAATCCTTCAAGTCAAATTTATCATCCCAACACGAGTCATTAGAAATGATAAAATTCTCCACAAGGGAGAGAACAAAAGGGAAACTAATCTCGGCCCTGTGGAGTAATGCCTCTTCCTTAGTTGCCAACCTCCCTTAGAGTTCACAAAATAGAATTTCAGCTCCAGACTTTTATTCCATTAACCATGCTTGACAGAATATACAACTAGAGTAGACCTAGTACTCATTTTCCTCTAAGTAATCCTATCTGGAATGCCACCCCCCCTTACAGTTTGCAAAATAGAATTTCAGTTCAAGATGTTTAATCCATTAACCATGCCTAACAGAACATACAAGTAGAGTAACTAAATTTCCCCCTAAATAATCCTATCTGGAAGGCAACCCTCCCCAACACACACACACCCAAAAAAAAGAAGAAGCACCTTGTTTAGGTATGCTTCCCTAAACAAGTTTTGGGAACCATGGATCTAGAAGGTGTGCTACCCCCTGATACAAGTTTCTTATGTGCTAGCAGCAGTAAAACCTCAGAGCAGTATTTCTTGCATTGTGAAAGGCATGAAAACTTTGGACTGGGCTTTTCTCAATATATAGAGAACCATGGATCTGACCAAAAAAACTTAAGGAGTTATTGCTGATCTGATTTGTGGGCTTTGGCAGTAAAGTTGTGACATGTCTTCTATTATATCATGCATCTACTGTGAGAACAATGCCATAATGTTTCAGGAAAAGCAGTTTATATAAATATATGGTAGTGCTTGTGGCTTCTCTCTGATGCTTCACTACTGGAGATTTTACTGGTACCTCCTTAGCAGGCATCCAGAAAGACTGGAGCACTCTTTTGTTATAGTTTCCTGTTATTCCGTTTTCTCTTTCTAGGAGATGGTTTATCTGCTTTGCACATTATTTTAATCTTAGATAAATTTTTATTTCTACCCGAAAAACACGGAAGAAAATCTGCCTTCTTTGGAGATCAGATGACAAAATAAGAATAACCTACCAACTAGATGGGGTCAAGTGTAATTTGTTGATCTTCAAATAAATCTTGGTGGAGGTATAGAAAGAATGCAACTTGGTAAAGAAAAAGACAACTTTCCAGTCAAAAGTGAGCAAAATGGAAATTGGCCCACTCAAATGGACAAAGAATATGTCACCTTTCAAAAGAGGCAGCTTGTCTGCCAAAGAGAAATCCAACTTCTTAATTCCAATTAACAAATTTTTGTTTACTATGAAATCCACGTGAACTGTCATGGAATTTCAGAGTATCACTACCATGCTCACCAGCTGTAGTGTAAGTTCTACTGATACTTATGCAGGAAGGGGGCTGGCAAGTGGAGATGTGGTGGTTTATGTTTTTCCTCAGGTTATTTTCTCAATGTTGATCATGAAAGACATCTTATCGTATCTGGCCAACAACACACTGAATATTATTACCCACACACTACAGCATTTGCCCGTATGCAGGCAAGATACTGGTAGAGAAAGGAGAGGTTGAAGTGTCCCTGTAGCTTCTCGGAGTCGATGATGACAGAGAAACCTTTTTAATTTTTGGCCCACAAGACAGTTAAGAGTATTATCACTTATAGATTTGTTATTTCAAGACACTACGCACTATACTTTCATGTTTTGAATAGCTGGAGCCAAAAAAGTCACGAAATGCTTCCGGAAACATACCGTTAAGCTTCCAGACTCTGTATTCTCGAATTCAATCAATCTCTTTGACAGTGTTTTTCCACAAACATGCACCAGCCTTAACTGCAAAAGATTTAAAGCAAACATCAAGTAACCGCAACATGGACAAAATACCAATCTTAGCAGAACTCAAGTAGGGCTAATAGGTTCTCTGACAGAAAAAAGGTAGGCTCATAGGCTGGTAAAATTCATATAATACAAGACAAAAGTATATTTGAAACAAAAATTAATGTAGCTGACTCATAAATCAAGTATAATATGTTGCTTTGTAATATACAGGTTCAAGAACTGGTACATAAGATCCAAATCTAGAAATAATAAAGTAACCAGTAAACAACATAAATATCAATTGAGAAAAGCTCAATTGAAGCTTCATGGATAATTAAACAAAGCAATCTGAACTATAATTTGTCTAGAAGCTCTTCGCACACCTCACAGTCACCTCTCAAAGACGCCCTTTCCCCACCTTACACCCTTGTCTCAACACTCCCCTTGGTCAATTTTTCTCACCAGTTTCAAATATGAGCATATTGATTCTCATACAGCCAAATATCTACTTGGCGCTTCAATCTATGAAGAATGAATTCAAAAATTATTCAGTAAAGTAATTAAACAATTATTCCAATTCTTATGACTTTCACCACAATTCACTTCTTTCATAGTGATTCCAATGACATGGATTCAACAGCAATGTACTGATGACTTTAATCCACCAATATCACAAGAACTCTAAATTGAATAGTGACTAGGTTATGCTGCAGAGAGGTACCAGCACAACTAAAGGGTTCGTAGATGCCTTCAAGACAGAAAAGTATTATTTCTAAGCCTAGACATATGCTCATAGTCTGACACAAGTGGGTCCACTCTAATCAAGATCACAACTTCCAAGTCATTATTTGAATTCACCTGCCTCTGCAACTAAAAACTTCTACTGATCTTTTCTTTTCTTCTGACCTCTTTGGTCAGGAACTACTCTGCTCGTTCGAGGAAAAACATACCCCACTAAACAATTACTAGTTAGGTGCAGCACTCAAGTAGCCCTATAGACGAGCTTACATCAATCAAATGAATGTGACATAATTGGGGTGACTTTTCAATGCATTTCATATTTGTCCATCGTCGAATTAATCACTGCACATCAACAAATATTTCACACATGACTTACAATGTCAGATTTGGAACAGTTGAGACCATGTGAAATTGCAGATATATATAATGCTGCACCCCATAACGCACTGGGTCTTCTCCCTGTCTGTGAGTAATATAAAATCAGACAGAAAACAGTATAAGACTTTGGATAGCTCATAAAGTATCCGATAAAATGACTGAAACTAAGTTCATCTTTCCCATAGTATCAGAAGAGAATTTCACACCTGCATCCAGTGATGATTCATGCTTGCAATAATGGTCAGTGCATCATCAGAAATTTCCCTGTTTTTTCCTCCTGATAAACCTTAAAAAACAAACAATGGTTATTACAATCCCCTACTTGAAAACAATATCTATCACATACATTTGGTTCCAAAAGGAAGGATTTAAAGTCTTCCAAATAAAATTAAATAGAGAGGGGCATCATGATACTCCCTAAGCTTCTAAGAATACAACTCAAGAAGCAGATCACACTTACTTCTTGGATTCAGGAAAGCAAAACCAAAGAGTGGTGGGAATGCCAACACAAGATAGAACCAGAAAAGTAAAAGTTTACACAATAGATAGAGATGGAGTTCTTTTGTGGGAGGGGAGGAGAGAAAGTTCGATGAGGTATCATTGTACACTCACATAAAATAAACATAATATGCTGCTTAAATAAATGGAACGTTTTAGTATGGAAGGGGATAGGATATTTGTATTGCTTGATAGACCTCCAATCCTTGTACTCCAAAAGTTTCCATTAATTGACAAGAGAACATATTTAATAACCTCAAAATTTAATTACTGAAATACAATCACTAATCAATATGCGAGTGATTGTAGAAACTTACTAGCAGTATATTTGTGTATAAAAATGGAAGGATCGAGAAGTTTCTGACAAATGGCATGCTCAGTAAGATTTAAAACTTTGCAGAGCTGCAAAAATACAGCACCTAGTACATAACTGTAAACAATTTCGAGAAAACATTATGTTATTCACATGTAAGCAAGGGATAATCGTGATGACAACAGCTTAAATTTGGCTGTAAAATTACAAGCCTCCTCACATATTTATCTGCAAGTAATTAGAAAAATCAATAAGAAGATACGGTTTCCTGTTTTCCCTGGAAAAAAAAAAAGTCCAAGAGTAGTATCAGAAAATGCCAAAGTTGCTAAATCCAAGTATGACTGTACATAGAAGATATTCATGAATAAACTTAAGAGTAAAAATAAACAACTTCCCTACACTAGATGCTACATAGTTGTCAATTACCCAATAATTAGTAAGTTAAATTTGGAAAAGTGTCTCACAGTATTAGTGAAGGTTAGTTCAATTTTTATTTTTTTTGGAGTGTCTTTCTGTTCAAAAACAAACACAACGCAAAAGAAGGTAAAGGAAAATGAAAAAAGAATGAGGCAGCCCCAACAACAACTATGAGTTTCATCTGATAATACCAACAATGATGATGCCAATCAAAACTCCCTCATTTCCCACTATCTTCTATTTTTCCTTGGTGAACACCATCTAGTCAAGCCCTAGTTGACTTTAGCTTTCTCGTTCAACAAAAGATTGCAATGAGCAAAATATATTAAGAAAAAGATTGCAATGAGCAAAATATATTAAGAAAAAGAAGAGACGAAAGGGAACATTAACTACAAAAACAGTAATGGGAATCAAGGTTCTTAAAATCATGAGTTAATTCATAAAATCTTTTTACGAGTCAACATGTATCTAACATGCTAAATTGGACTAAAAACTCGAAACCAGTAAAATCAGACTAACTCGTGCAAAATCGGTAAACTCGGTCCGATTTTACGAGTTTACTAAATTTGTGATATGAACCAAGTAAGGTCTAAATTTGGCCTTAAAATGTCTGTTGACTAGGTTTGCGAGATTGAGCATATCTTTCAAACCGTATATTGGATAAAGCTGAAATTTTACAAGGAAATATTAGATACATGAAAATATATTGTGGTAAATTTTTAAGTCATATGAAGGTTAGGGAACATAATATTTCAGAGGGTCAAATTAGTAAACTAATATTGTCAAATATGTCAAACAACACCTTCGTGTACTGTTTGGGACATATCTAGAGCTACCAGTGGAATTTTGCTTCGATTAAAGTTGGGATAGAAACTAGACATTTGAAACTTTCCAACTATATATCGTAGGCCCAATAATTCATCCAACACAAAAGAGAATGACATATTTGAAATCAAGACTCAAATCTGTCAAGAATATACAAAAATTGGAGATTCAGGCTACATGAAGGAATTTTAACATGAAGACTTTTTTTATTATTCTATTTTATTTATTTATTTAATTTTAAATAATTGTTTTTAATTTGAATTTTTTCTAACGCAATAAACATTGTTTAGGAGTTTATTTCATTATTGAATTTATGTAGTTAATTACTAATTTAAACTCAATTAGCTTGCAACCCAAAAATGGTCTATCAAGACTTATTGTAATGAGAACAACCAGATTGTCACTAGATTTATGTGTGCTTCCTACCTTTCAGTGATTCTCCTGTATTGAGAAATTTTGTTCTAAGACTTTATTTCTCTATATCATTCATTTTTTAATTCATACTATGTATCTCTCTCATTTTACTTAAATCACTCATTGATTATAATATTGTTGACTCATTTTATCAGATTTTAATGTAATTTAATTTATTGACTAGAATTATCAATATATAATTAGTTAAAGAAAATTACTTACAATTTTATGATTCGAGTTTACGATCCGAGTTTATATTGTATTTTTCATGTCGTGTCAAAAAAGTGTTTTTGACAACCTTGATGGGAATAACAAAACAAATGAAACAAAAAGTAGTTCTCCAATCCTGTATTTAGTGGTCCGCATTCTATAATGGAAAATAGAAAACTGTTTGTTCAGGTCTTTTTCAAATTAAAATGTTTGTGAAGAGTTAAAAACTACCTTTCATAAGTGTGATTAGGAGAATCAACAAGGGTGCTTTCAGAAGATTAAGAAACCTTTGCTCACTCTTAAATGAATAGGAACACATACATAGCATGTTTCCTAAAAAAGATGGGGTAATGGAGGCACAAAGGAATCAGAGATATGTATTCCTTACCGACATGCAATGTAAAGACAAGCAGCCTGTACTTGATCTGTCCTGCGGCCCTTAGTGAAATTCCGTTCTACTGCTATCTTCACATAACAGATTAAGAGAATTCAATAAATTGATCAGAACACGCATGTGATATTGAGGCTTAGGTGGCAAGTAAACATACTCTATAATACACCATAGCTTGGTCAACTATGGCAAGATGTGGACCCATGTCTAAGCCATTTTTTATGTTTAGCATGTCATCACGTGCTGCAAGATAAAAGGGAATTAAACAATACCAAAAAAATTACACAAGAGTTCATGATATTCATGCAATTCCACTGTAGATGTTCAAAAGGGAATGAAAATGCATAGATCCTTCGACATCAAACAGTTTTTCTGGTCATGAACAGTGAGGTAGTAAGGGAGGAAAGCTAGGTGATAAAACAAATAGGGCAGGCTACTAGTTGAGTTTTTCTTTTCCAATCAAGGCTTATCCTGTCTTATCTCTTTTACTGGTTATTTTACTGTGGTCCTTTTGACAGTTAAGATTAAATTATTTTAAGAGGTAGAATTACTTCTTGCTGGGGCTTCTCACTCTACAGAGGCAGCTATTGCAGTAAATACAAGGATTATTGTTCATATCTAAAAAACTTGAAAATAGCTTCTTTGCTTGTGATTTCTTCTCTTTTTCTCACTTTAATACAGAACTCTAGATCACTTTAAGATATCTTCATTACCAGTTTAATTAACCCAGAAAAGAACACATATCAGAAATCAGGAACCTTACAAAATTTGATAGAAAAACCTCGTTATTCATCAACAGAATTTTCATCTTCTGACTAGTAACTAATTTCTTTCAAAGTTTTCTATCTGCCTGGAAAAAATTAAACAAGCACAACCACTAGAAACGCATGTGAGGGAAAGAAATCTACAACAAAATTAAGCAGGAAAACAAACAAAGCATACCTCTCTCAAACAACCTCTCTCGAGAAGCATTTTCTCTTTCAACAGACCAAATTAATGTTCCTCCAGCATGGCTCTACAGATAAACAGAAACCATAAGAACATAAAGAGAAGAACATCAGGAACATTGATTAACCACATCATTAACAATGAGTAGACAAGAAAATAATACATAAAAAGAAAAGAGAAAAGAGCAGACCTGCCCGGTCTTGTCTTTTACAAATGTGGTTTCAGTAGAAAAATTAGTGAACTGCAAAACTTTCCCACAGATGCAACATGACCTTCACGACACCAAATATATATACACAACACAAAACTCTAAATGAATAAACAAAAAAATCAAAGAATCAGCAAAAATTTGAAGGCGAAGACAAACAAAGCACTTACACGATGCCAGTTTCGTCATAACTTGTAGGAACGCTTTTTCGACAAGAGCTGCAAAACACCATTGCGTGCCGATACCGGGTAAATACAGCAAGAAATACCCTATAAATTCAACAGCAGGTGAAGAACAAGCTATTATTAGAAACTTGATTGGCAAATCAACTCAAATTCAGAAACGCATCGGTTTTTCTGACCCCTTTTCGTTATATTTCCTTCGTTTTCCCTGCAAATTCAGAAGAGATTGTGGCAAGGCTGACGAGAGGGAGGGGAAATTACGGTTTAGGGTTTATCGCAACTGACAGTAGTGAACCACGTAGGAAGCTACTTACCCGGATAGAATAGAAGTGAGCAGGTGCGGGTAACGGTATGTCGGGAAGACGGACGGATCTCGCGGAAATCGTGTTTTTACTTTTTACTTTTTACTTTTTTCTCTTTTTCTCAAAAAACAATTATTTGATATTTTTTCGGTTTTATGGAGATTTTAGTCCTTCAAGTATTGAATTTGCACCATATTGAGACTTATACTATCAAATTAGTCAGTTATATCAATACATTATATCTGTGTGCGTAAAATTTGTTTAATTTCACCACTAGGTTAAGGGAACAAAACTTTGACTTTCGGCTAAAACTCATCCTTAAATATTTATTTTTTAATCTCATATACATAGAAATACCAAATGAATTTATTTAAAAGGAGAAAATGTATAATTACTTGTCTCCTCGAATCTTTGAGATCGACGCATATTACAAGCTTTTCATCATTCTTATGAAATTATATATTTTTTTCATATTGTTTAAGAGATAGAAAAGCCTCGTGTCTTTATGTTATACTCATGGAGATGAGCATTATAAAAATGGAATTTAGTAGTTGAACTTGTTAAAAATGCAGGAAAGTCCTAATTTCACCGAGCAATTTATGCATGTATTCAGGAAGACCTTATAAGCTGCACTAACCCGTCACAAGAAAAATTAGTTGTGTGTAATTCTGAGGGGGTGCAGTTAATCTAATTAAGTTATAAGTTTGTTTTCTAGAGGTTACTAGTTCAAGTTTCACAAACCTTAAGGTTACTGGAGACTTATATGGTCGTTAACTTTAGGGTCTGTGAGATTGATCGAGGTGCACGTAAGCTGACTCGAACACTCACGTTACTAAAAAAAAAAAAAACCACATGTGTTCACGCTAAATTCAACTTTCAGCTTCAAGTCCTCTTTTTCTCTGCCCTCCTCCTCTTATTTATGCATCATCATTTTTCATTGAGTGTGTTTTGCTAAAAGTAAAAAAAAAAAAATTTAATTTTTTTATTTTTAATATACTAATATCAAAAATAATTTTTTTTAAAAAATAAATAATATTATTTTGATATATTTTTAAATAAAAAATATTTTAAAAAATAATAATTCCCGCAGTACTAAATACACTGTTTACAGCTCTTTCTATCTACCCTCTCTCCAGTTCAATCTCAAACTGAAAGCCTATCCCCCCTGCCCCATACGTCACTAACATATCTTGCATTCATCCTTTGATCCCCGAAGCATGGTTTGCATCCAATCGGAACTCCTTATATCTATGTCACTCGAACTTAGGTATGTCCAACACGAAAAGTATTAACAAAATATAAAGCGGGTAGAGAAAACATTGCAATTTTTTTTTTATTGTTCACCTTCACACAATTCATTATGAATTGTAATAATGCATTTTTTTAAAATATTATTTTGATCCTCAAATTATTTCTTTGCACGATTAAGCCCTTTTGAGTTCAAATTAGCCCAATTGCATGTTTTTTTAAGGAATGATTGAATTGAAAAATAAAGGACTAAAGTAAAAAAGCGCGGGTAATATAGTCTGTGCTTTGGATTTTATTTGAAAAGTATATTTTAACCTCCTATTTTTTTATCTATTAGGTGATCGGTTTTTTTAATTTTAGAAAAAATAATTTCGGTACCAAACTTTATTTTCATTATTTTTTTGTGAGAGGAGTGAAAAGGAACTTGTTGGATTCTAACCTAAAGAGAGAAAGTTGTTATTATGACGATTTCGGCCACCAAAACGATTAGTTTTTGTATCAAATGGCCTTACGTGATGAGGAGAGTTTAAATTAGGTGTTTTTTTTAACCTTGAAGTACCTAAAAAACAAATTTGAGCTCAAGAATTTTTTTTTTATTTTGGGTTTTGAGGTGGGTTTTTGGAGATTACAAATTGGTTTACCAAAGTTTCTAAAGTGTTTTTTGGATGTGTTTGGAGCAAAAATGGATTGAAAATAGATTTTTAAAAGAAAAATCCAGCAACCTTGTTTTCCCGGCCATTGTGGTAATTGCATTCTAAAGATTCTAGACGATGCGTCATCTATTTTTTTGAAGTGGAATTGGGGAGGACGACATTTTAACTTTAAAAAAATTAAAATAAAAAACCCGTGCGGGGGCCCTTTATGAATGGGCCAGACACTTGGCTTGGCCTCATTCTTTTTTTTTTTGTTACTTTAAATTTGTTTTTACATGTCCTTTAAAAAACATTTTTTAAGTTTGTATTTTAATTTTGTGTGATTTTTTTTTTTGCTTATTTAGCTTTTTTTAAATAACAATTATTTTTTAATTGTATTGGACGAGTTTAATTTTTTAAACAAATAGTATGATTCATGTGTAATGTTTTTTTTTTATATTTTACATATATTTAATTTATTTTCAAAAATAAGAAATGTTTATTTTTTATAATATATGTAGCCTTGCATATGATCTTTCTATTTTTATTTAATTCAATAAGTTTTGTGTGTGTCGATTCCTATTATAAATAAATAAATTCAATAAACATAACTAAATAAATGACCCATATTGTGATATTAAATATCTTAATCTATATTTGTCTCTTATTTTTTCCAATTATATTTTTACTTATCATTAATAACCTTTTTTTAAAATTTATTTACACAGTATTTCTTGATTTATTTAATTAGATGCATACATAAATTTTTCAATTTACATTTAGAAATTTTTTATATTAAAAAACATGTTGAAAAATTCTACACGTTCAGTTTTTGTTTTATCATGTATTGATGTTTTCAACATGATCCAAATTCTTTAGATTTTTTATATTTTCCCTAACCCTTTTATAAAAGTTTTATTGTTTTTAATTTCATCATTCAATCCAAGTTTATAGTATTTTTTTTTCATTTTGGTCCTCATTCTTTTTATTTTTTTCCTTTTGTTGATGTTTTTGTTCTTTACAATGTAACTCTCAAATTGAAAATTTTTGTTTCCTTTTAATTTATTTTATTTTAATCTTAACCCTTTTTTTTTAATTGCTATTTTTTATTTTTGGTTTTTTGTGTAATTGTTTTTATTTAATCCCTCGATGTTTCGTTTCCTATGAATTAGACTTCATGATTTTGTTTATATATAGTGCTTCCGGTCTAATGACCTAAGTTACAGATTTGAAAACTTAATAGGGGTTGACATCATTTTTTGTTTTATTTTCTTTTTCACAGCTTTTTCCAGGACAATATTTTTTTTAAATTCTTTTTTTTTTGCCTTATTTTTTATTATATTATTAAATTAATCAAGATTTAATCTAATTATCAAATTTCTCTCACTTCTTTAAATATAAAATCATCGCCAAAACTTTTTTATGGGTTTAAAAATTAAAATATGAGGACTCGGTGATGAAGTATCCAAAAATTCGATACAGGTATGGAACTTGGATAAATGTTATGAATAATTGAAATTGAAGATTGAAACATATACATATGGCATAAAGATAAAGCATAATTAAAATAGAAAACATTATTAGGAAGGGTAAAATAGTGTTAGCAGGTCCCAAAAAGATTATTATATATCAATAATTTTGAAGTGAAAATACTATCAAGAACATCACAAAAAGATTTTTTAAAAAATAGCATGATGTTATGCTTTTAAAGCATATAGAATTACATATTATATCTCATACTTGACGTATAAGAAAGGTCCGAAGAGATTTGGATATCTAGACTAAGTTGTAATTTAGATAGTGTTTAATATTGTGATAGCGATTGTGTTTTAAAGTATTTTTTTTAAATATATCAAAATAATATTTTTTTGTTTTTTTTAAATTTATTTTTAACATTAACATATTAAAACGATATAAAAATATAAAAAATATTAATTTAAAATAAAAAAAATAAAAATTTTCAAAATTTATAAAAAAACATGATTGGACCATGGAGAGAAACAATATCTTAATATAAGAAAAGATAACAATAGTATATTTTAGTAGTAGACCTAGAGATAAATTGTATATGTAGGCCGAATTGTAACTTAATAACCCAGGTTAATATAGAAAAAGGCTTGGGCCTTATATATTTTAGCCTTGCAGGTTAAAAAATAGGACATCAACCTTTGTTAAAAAATAGGATATGGCTTTTACCATTTGTTTTAGACACTGCAACTTTAGCAGAAGTTTGGGGTCGTGTCCTCAACACTAGCTTTGGTTGTTGAAGATTTGTGTAGATTATAACAAAATTATGCATTGTCCATCAGCTCCAATCAATTTCACTATTTGGTTGTCATATAATGCCCTAAGTACTCTTTCAAACAACACATTGATTCTCTCTATTAACCCATTAGTTTAGGGATGATTGACACTAAAGAACTTTAATTTCGTTCCTATCATGTTGAACAATGTTATTGAAAACTTGCTCATGAATCACACATCGCAATCACTCATAATGTTTGAAGGTAACCCAAAATACTTCACCACATTACAGTTTAACAATCCAACAACAAATTTAGTTATACACACTATTGAGGCAATAACAAAGATTACATACTTGATGAATTTATCAATAACAACTATCACGGTGTCCATGACATCAACTTTCAGAAACACAACAATGAAGTCCATTGAAATTGACACTTAAGGCTTGTCTAGAATCGACAACGGCTGTAACAAGCTTGCCTCTCATTGCTGTAAGTTCTTATCTTGCTAGTACATTAAACAAGTCTTGACATAAAGTTCTATGTCATCTATCTTTGGCTAATAATAAATCTGGAACAAAAAAAAAACATTGTCTCTCTACTTGGATGTCCACCCTACTATAGATCAAGAGTCTTTGTCATAAAAAACTTTTGCAACTCCTTCTTTGGCATAAGAACCTAACCCTCTTTTGTATATAGTAGGTCGTTTTTTTAACCAATATCTCTGAATTGTCCCCTCTATTACAAGATCATCTAGTTTTTTATGCTGCATCTTTCCTGGCAGTTTAGCGAAGTCGATCTAACATGTCCACCTCCACTTGAACAATAGTAAAAACAATAACAATTACCTCGAATCTTTTGAGTGCATCTGTAACTTGATTATGCCTCCTTAGTTTATGCTACCATACAAAGACATACTCAACCAAGAATTTTCACCACTGAGTTTGCTGCTACAACAAATTCTTTTACATCTTGAATAAGACGTCAACAACATTGTCCTTATTGATAATGAACC
>Ga0307517_10005161_pt1 | contig 19815 bp, 20 predicted proteins | sample 23_EM_MG_FD_194515 | JGI IMG/M metagenome (GOLD analysis project Ga0307517, IMG submission 194515) | Populus trichocarpa ectomycorrhiza microbial communities from riparian zone in the Pacific Northwest, United States - 23_EM | ecosystem: Host-associated > Plants > Roots > Unclassified | place... | reverse complement strand
TTGAAGCTGAGTTTCACTGTTTATCTGTTATCTTGTGTATTTGTTTTCATAAAGGTTCGTCTTTTATTTCCTTGCATATCTCATGTACTTGATTTTCGTCGAACTGTTGATTTTGACAAAAGCTTTCACAATCAACTCTTTTGAAAAGTACTTCTTTCTGATCTTGTTTTTGTCGTTTACTCGGCCATCAGGTAGGGCCTTGTACTCCTGATCCCGTTTGCCTCTGGGTAGGCCTTGTATATCCAGTCTTTTGCGCTTGTCACAGGTCTCCTGTTGGCATTCGCTCCTCCCGAGGATACTAATACTTCCGTATTAGTATGCTCTCTCGTGCCTGATGTGGGCCTTATATACATCCTCCATTCTTGTTCTGTTGTATTCCCTTCATCTCAGTTGCTTCTGCTTATGTAGTTGTCTCCTTACTTGCTGTGTTATCCCTCAGACCTGGTGGTGTCCATATTGGCTGTGTACCTAGTGAGCTTACTGCTACTATGTTGCTGTCTCTAAGATCAATATACTTAACTCCTAACCCTAACCCACAACGACAGGAAGGTCCTAAACGATGACAGTCGTTTAGCGTGAGGATTCGGAGATGACAATCTCAGCTCAGGGCTGATCGCGTAATGGCAGATCAGGTTAGGGTTTGTGGGTTCTCGGCGTGGATCTTGGATATCAGCATAAACGACGTTATATTCTGAAGTACAGGAGTTGTGAAAGAAATACCAGGTAGGGTAAAGAATCAAGGAAATAGGATGCTTCACTTTTTCTTTCTTTTTCTTTCTTTTTTTAATTATGCATTCGTTGTTTTAGAGTACAAAAAACCCCGTGGATATGGCGAAAACAAAACCCGTAATCAATCCAACGACCCGCTTCACCGCCAAATGGGAAAAATCCGACCCCTCGACACCAGAGCCTATACTTCCCCCTTGTAGCACCTAAGACGAAAGCAAGACGGAGCAATACCTTCCACCAGACACGTAAGGAAAGACAAGAATACAAACGAAACCAGAGAAAGACACAAACCCTTTGGCGGGCCCCCCTGAACAAAAGAAAAGAATCTCGCGGCCCAGGGCCGACAGAAAGGGAAGATAAAACTACAATTGCGCCACCTTAAACAAAAAGCAAATCGAACCGCAAACCGAACAGCTACAGGGGCAGGCTATATCCCAACAAGGCAAAAGCCAGCAGGCCGCAGGGCTTCGGACTATAGCATGAGCCAAGGAGGTAGTACTATACCATGACGCAGCGTAACCTAATGCGAGGTTTGCGACCGTAGAGTAAATCGCGGGAGCGGGAGGAGGACGAGGGCAGTCACCCGGCGAGGAGAGCCACTCAGCAGTGGAGGTGCCCACTGTCGTGAGGTGTAGTAGGGTGCCAGCCAAAGGGGCAGATAACGTTCCAGCTAGAGAAGAATGTAGCAGTACGGTGCAAGCGGATCTGACCCGTGGGAAGCGGGAGGAGGAGGGCTCGCCAAACAACTGTGAAGTACGAACACGGAGGACGGAAACGGGGACACAGTTTTTTGCATGCCGACCGTACCGATCCTGCAACTCAGGAGAGCGTGCAATACCAGACAGCAGGGCCACCAGGGCAACTACTTCACCGATAGTTTGCAACTAGCGACCGTGTGGTGCCAGAGGACAGAGGGTCGCCGACCGTGCAAAACGCTAAGTGGGCCGGGTCGCGAAGTGCGGGGTAAAGGGTAGGGGCATCAACGCGAGCTTGCTCAATGAAGACGAACGGAACCAGAAAGGAATCCATAACCCCCGGGAGGGGAGGGCAAAGGCCCAAGAGAGAGGAAGCAGATGATGGGGTGATGAACCCTAGAGCAGTCGCCACGGGCAGGGTAGATCAGAGGCAGAGGACACTCTCACGATGATTTCCCATGGTGTTGAGATTTCAATCGCTGGAGGTGGAGCGTACGAGAAAGATGAAAAGAAACAGGATGCTGTTTTTTGCTTTTTTCTTTTTTCTTTTTTTTATAATCATGTATTCGTTGTTAAGTACAAGAAACAGCATGGAGCGCTAGCTATGGCCGAAACAAAACTATGTAACAATCCAACGGTCCGCTTCACCTCATCATGGGACAAACAAATACCCCCCATCCGTAGGAAAGCAATCAAACATCAAGACCAGAAACCGTACTCCCAAGACCCTATGGTATGGGCCAAATCGCACACCAGCCACCAGCCTCAACTAATCGGGAGGAAAGCATAGGAAAGGCAAACATGAAGAAAACCAACATAAAGATGTACATGAGCAAAGAAACCCTTCAGCAGGCTCCTCAAAACAAAAGAAAAGAATCTTATGGCTCAGGGCCGACGGAGCGGAATGATAAAACTACTATTGCCGGAGTGCCTAAGGGAATTCCCCAAACCTATCGGCTGTGGGACTATACCAAGGAATACCGTAACCATCACGCGTTGCGACCGTAGAGTAAATCGCGTAGCGGGTGAAGAAGGCGAGGGGAGCCACCCGGTGAGGAGAGCGACTCAGCAGAGGGGATGCCAGCCACAACGGATAGACCAAGAGCCGACCGGACGAAGTTACTGCTTCTCCCACGTGGTCCCTTGTAACAGGAGAGAGAGCGTCACTACTGGAGAGGATCCCGGACGAGAGGGAAACCCGAGGAGAGGGAAGGAGGAGCAGGCAGTAAGGCGCCAGCTGGGATGCAGCAGTACGGTGCAAGCGGATCTAACGCGTGGGAAGCGGGAGAGGGAAGGCTTGCCGAGGACCAAGAAGTACGAACACGGAGGACCGAGACGAGGTCACGATTGTTCGATAACCGACCGTACCGACTGTGCACCTGAGGAGAGAGTCCAATACCAGAGAGCAGGGCCACCAGGGCTACTACTTCACCGATAACTCGAAGCTGCGACCGTGTGTTGACGATGGAGGGAGGCTCGCCGACCGTGCAAATCGCTAAGCGAGACGCGTCGCGAAGTGCGGGGTAAGGGGGAGAAACATCAACGCAAGCGAACAAACGAAGACAGGATCAAGAACCCCGTGGGAGGGGAGGCCAGAGACCCCAGAGAGAGGGAAGGAGGAGACGGGTGCGTGGCACTCCTAGGCAGGAGCCATCAAGGGAGTCCAGAGGCGAAGGACACTCTCACGATGATTTCTCATGGTGTTGAGATTTCAATCGCTGAAGGTGGAGCGGACGAGAAAGATGAAAGAAATAGGATGCAGAGCCCCCTTATATAGAAGGAAATCCTAGTAGAGCCTTTGCCACCCGACTCATTCCCCAGTATGAGTCGCATATCCGCGTAACCAAGGAAACGATACAATTTCTCATAAGCTTTACAAAGCAAATCCTTCATAGCAACCGTGTAACAAAAGAAAGAACACCAAAGTTATCCCAACATGTATCTCACCAGGGGACCATGAGAATAGCTGGTACATTGCTACTCACAGTCTGCCCTCTCTGGTTTCAGGTGGTAACATGCTGGCTGTTGCCTCTGTAGACACTTCTCCCGACCTCAGTCTACAGTTGAGTGAATGGCCCGGGTTCTTGGTTTATGTTGCACTGCTTCCTACTAAGGTATCGGTCTTTCACCACATTCTTGCTCTCTCCAGCCAGTTCACAGCGGCACTTTGTTTATGACACTACTAATAGCATTTGTTATTCCTTTTGTGAAGTGTTTTTGTGATAGTTCTTGTATTTCTCTTGTGCGATATGTGCATATCTGGGATCTTTCAGTTTTTTTCCTTTTTCTTTGCATAGTTAATATTGGTTTCTCTTTATAGCTAAGCAGAGTTGGTTCCTTCTTTCAGGGGAGATGTGCAGGGTGTTCCATATCTGAGGGACTTGGGATGAGGAATTGATATTGTGACAAGAAGGAGCGCATGGATTTACCGTTTGGGTTCCACTATAGCAAATGATGCATGTAAGTTCTTGTACTATGTACAATGAATACATGAGTTGAACAAAAATAATAATTACAGTGTATAACTAAAGGTAATATTAATTTGACATCTTTTTCCACATACATATATCATTTCTAATTATTCCCTTGACTATTAATTCTTCTTAAGTATTATGGGGCAAAAACAATCTTCACAGTATAGAGAAGAGAATGGAAACCCACTATGAGATTTTTTGTATTCCATTAAGTGAATATTGTGAGTGCCGTTCTAATTTAAAATATTAGACATTTGGTAGAAAAATGAAAATTATGATATTTTACCAAGTGAATATCTATAGTAATCAAATATTACATATATGGAAAGGGGAGTTTTAGGGTAAAACAATGAATATTAATTGAGAATATCTTTACTTAGACCTAAAACTAACAAAAGCTTGATAAGCTCACATAAGAGTATATCTAACACTTCTATATATACTATTATTCTAATACTTTACTAATTTTACCAAAAAATCCATATAATAAAAAGAATTGCCGAAAATTTTGAAACATGGAATATTTCTTGTGTCTATTTCTTTATAATTTTATTATGGAAAAATGCCATTGGGGTGAGAAAAATACAATTTTTCTTGCATACCAAACAGCGCATAATACATAATCCAATTATGCAAGCTCACAATTAGACTTTTTGTCATTTAACAACCTTTATGGATATGATTATAGTACAAAAAAACAACTCATCATATGATTGAAAGATATTCTCCTGCTTGTTAGCATCGATTTTAAAGTACTATAACAAAGCTTTTGCTGTAGTAGCAACCGCTCTATAATAATATATTTGTTCCTTATGCAACCACCCCTGATTAGAATGAACTGAAATTCCATCTACATATCGATTAAATACAAGAAAAGCTTTATGCGAAATTGTACAAGAAAAAAATCAATACTTAGTATACCATCTCTTTGCATCTAAAATAGCAGCCAGTCTTCTTGGTATCATCCTTATACTTCTTCACTCAAACTAGCCTCTTGAAAGCCTTTGCATCGTTTAGAAATGCTCTGTTCACAGCTCTCTACTTCTTGATGTTGACTGATTTTAAAGATCTCTTGACAGTCTTCATGAAGGCAGGTAGAGCTACCTTATTGTGTAATTCTGATAAGTGAAGGTGATACAGTCACTTTGACTTGCTGAGAGGGCAGCGTTTAGTTCTGTTATCGATAATTTTGTATCAACTTGGTATTGGGAGGCTTTGCTCATCACTCCTCTTTTGATACCAATTGCAGAAACTTAGAACAGTGCTGGTGGGATGACACATGATCTTTTGAATGGCAGAAAAACAGAGACATTTTTTGTTCCGACCAACAAGTAGGCCTTTCTGAAACTCTATGAGATGGCCGGTCTTTTGTGGAGGCATGGTTATTGAGAGGTGATTGATAATGGATATGGGGTGTTTTGAGGTGTTACCTGATGGCCACCGAGCGGATGAAAAGCTTTGTCCTCGTACTTTATATAGCAATATTGTAATATGAATTGGCGCTAGTGCTAAACTAACCTTAATTCGTAATCTGAATTGTATTACCTAGCTGCTTAGAGATATCATTAGCACAAATGAGTTTAATGTGGATTACCATACTATAGCCTTTATTAGGAATACACTCACTTTACCACAAATATACTTGTGCTATTATATTGATATACAATTATAAATTCATCTAAGATTTCGGATATCAGAGACTGTTTATAATCCAATTACAAGTATGCAAGACAGCATGGTATGGGTTAGGGCGCTCGTGCATTTTTATGTAGTAGTCGATCTGGACATATTTTCAGATTATACAGCAGAGGAGTGCCAATATTAGGTCTACTACTACTGTATCATTGACCTAAAGCGATTTTAAAGAACGATTCAAACCCAAGCAGAAGAGAAGATATATAGATTCTGAAGTATTCCTAGAGGAGATATTATGTTATTATTCTTTAAGGAGTGCTGAACCTATGATAAAGTAGTGCATGAGATTATAATAAAACCTGAAGTAATACTGAGCAATTGGTTGGGGTGAATAACTCGGCAACGAGAGAGTAGGACCAACCAGGCAGCAGAGGAGATATATCTCATAATATTAAACCAAAAAGGATTAAATGATAAGCATTAAGGACCACCAACCTGTCTGATAAAGGTCATCTCATCGGCGGCTATGGTTCTTCTCATAACCACTAGGGATCCCAAGTAGTTTAGCTATTGGTTCCAACATCATGACCAAGAAGAGGGTAATATAGCCATTTCCAAGATTCAAGGGTATAAAGTCCTCTGAAATCATGTATAGTGTCAGGAGATAGCGGAGGTAAAGAGGAAAAAAGCTCTTGTTTAGGATTGGAGATTTCTCTTAATGAGCAGGAGAGAGCGGTGGCGTCCAGGATACTCTAGGCGAGGTATCGGCTCTTGAGGGGAAGAACACGATGGTAATCCCGAATTGAGTCCTCACATCAGGGACCCCTTACCCTGCCCGGTAGGTGTATTATGATGGCCCTGAATGCGGTGTAGACATGTGTCCCCGAAGATGGCGATGGCGATATGTGAGGGAGAGGAGTAGTGTGACGGGCCGCAGGACGCCGGATGCGAGATGGCGCGGAATGAGGGCCAGGTGCAAAGCAAGTGCGGGGTAAGGGGGAGAACCGAACTTCATGAGCGGGTGTCAACGATGAACGGGAACAAGAACCCCAAGGAGGGGAGGCAGGCGTGCCCCAGGAGAGGAGGGAAGATGGCTTAACGTCAACCCCTAGGCAGAAGCCATCGTGGGGGAAGAGAGGTGGGTGGGGGAAAGTGACGATGATTTCTCGTGGTGTTGAGATTTCAATCGCTGGAGGTGTTGTTGCAATGGTTCGTGTCCTATCTCTTGGTCGGAACCAAGCTCCTTTTATAGGCATCTTCCCACAACCCTAACCCTGGTGACTTGTCACCATCGCGTAACATAGCCCCCATGACTCATAATTAGTCATGGTGCGAAATCCATCAGCTGATTCTTACGAATCAACTGCGCACCTCCTCTTTACTCGATCCAAACCAATAAACCCGATCATGTGCTCAAATGAGTCACATGCATAAAAACCCATGACCCATAATCTGAGTCATGTGCGAAATCATTACATCGTATGACGTCACAATCGTGACGTCATGAAACCATTAACCAATCATAATTAACCAATGACTCGCAAGTGCGCAGTCATGTGAAAGCTATGAGTCAAATGACGTCATAGTGTAAAAACCCAACATACCTTATGACTAATAAGTATTAGTCATGTGAAATCTGCCTTGCTTAGTCACGATTTGTGACAGAAGGAGAATTTGGTGTATGATCAGGTCGTATAACTTGAAAATAGGGGATATGATCTCTGGTATTGAATATCGTGGAATAGTGGTCAATGCACTCGGCCATCGGGGTTGACGTTGAGGCAGCGCTAACCATTTTTAAACCTGTAGTGGATGTCCTTTGGGCTCTCTTGACAAGTTGTATGCTTGACGGCATATCCAATTGTGTTGCAAGCCTTTGCGCACTTTGGTCTTCCTTTTTCCTTGCATCTTCAGGCTTATATATACCCAGAACAGTCTCTCCTACCACTTGTACAGCGGAACAGAGAATACCATCAAGTATGTCAACATCAAAGGCCTCAGACACCTTGAATCTGGTAAACAAACTGTCCATCAGTGCCCAATTCTTTTGAAATTTCTGAACAATCTCAGGCTCTCGTAGACGCTGAATATGAAAGCGGACTGGGCCAGGGACAGCGAGTCTTGGTGCGATTGGTGTGCAATACTGTGTTGTAGTGGGGGCATTGTGGTCATATTGAACATGCAAGAGATATCGATGATCAGTTTGGAAGGCAAGTATGCGTGTAGAAACAAGGTGCAGGGAAATATTGGATTGAATTTGTGTTGATGCAAAAACGTGGTCAGGAATCTGGTGTGAAATGGTGTGTTGTGTGTTGTCAGATATATGGATCATACCACAATTGACGGCCCATGTTTGAAACAGGATTGCACGGGTTGTTGTGGTTGAACTCGATATGTTTGTTCCGTGTGTGGAGTTGGATTGAAATTTGGTATTTATATCGCCCAATAGAAGATCAACAGGGCCAATTTGGTTGAGATTGGCTTTGAGGTGTTCCTCCAAGAGAGAATAGGGAGGATAGTAAACAGCAGCAAAGCGAAAGCCGGGAAGCGAAACAGTAATAGAGTATTGTGAGGATATAGTTGACTGGATAAGACTGCGGAGATGTGGTCTGACAAGAAGGTATATACCGCCATGCTTGCGTCCTCGTGGTAGTGTTTTGTTGGTCGACAAAGGTAGTGTAGTAGAGCAGAAAATGAGTGGATGGGCAAGTCGTGCATCGTGATGCTGATACCAATGTTCAGCAATAAATAAAAAGTCAAATGATTTTTCGAGAAGGCAAACTGCCTGGGCAAACTTCCCATCAGGTAGGGAGTTTGCGTTCACATAGCCAATGTGATACATTAAGAGGAAGATGGAGACCCGCGAGTAGACCTTAAGATTAGTCTCTTTTTCGGTTTCAAACCGACCACACTTGAACTATATCAACATATATTAGTTAAATTGATTCCTCTTTCATCTGCTAAGTTGGTAAACTACTTACCTCTCAATACTGTCTTCACTCAAGATGCTAAATTTACGCTTGATATATTTGCCTGCACTACTAACAACATGCGTATGTTCCTCAGGGTCGCGAACAATGGATTGAACCCGCTCTTCGTATGAGGATGCAGGATCGGTACTGGGAGAATCCCTATCGTGCTCGGCCAAGATTATACCCTGTTTGTTCTACTCTTTTTCTAATTGCTGCCCTAGTCCACGATGACTTGCCCAATTCATGATTTGACGACGTGTTGAATCCCGATTACTGCACTGTACTGAAGCTGACAATCGTGTAACAAAATTTCTCTTCAGAACTGATTCTTGTGACTCTGGCTGCATATCTCCTTCCCAATTGAAACACTCTGGTGATAGAGCATCAAAGTTCGATTTGACCTTATATTTGGAATTCTGATTGATCTTGTTTTTCATTCGCTCGACGTGTTGAACATTGACTAGTAGTTCTATAACTCGTTGCTCAATCCAGCAAATGTTGCCTATATCGTGCAATTGGATACCGATTGCTGGATTGCCAAGAATATCTTTAACCCTTTTGATAGTTGTGAAAGGTATACCAGAGATATATAATGCAGTTGTTGTAGCAGGACGTGTTCAAAGCTTGGTTTTCTTCCTTATAGGAGCGATATTCGTGAATTGAGCTATACAGGGGTTTAATTCAAATCCTGATAGATGTATGTATCAAATAGTATATACTCACTTGTGCTGCCGGATGCCAAAACACTGCTATATGTTGGTCTGGCGGAAGACAAATCTGGTGGCTGATATGGCTGTGGAGAGTTAAATGAAGAATTATATGCTGATTCTCTGTTGAATGTGAAGGATTTGGGAATAGATGTAGCACTTTGGGCTCCCACGCTGGCATCATCTTCGATATCATCCATTAAAGAATTCGGAATATCAAACTCAGTTGTTTCCTAAATAGTTTTATTCGCAGATGGTAAATGATCAGTCATTGCTTACTTCAAATGTGTTCTTATAATCTTGAAGTAAAATATCTCTCCCATCTTTTTCGGGAATAATAAAGGTATTTGCCCATACTAAATCAGGACTCACAGACCTGATCTAAGCTGGATATATGGCGGGTTGGTACAACCCATTGTCAATTGGCCGAAGAGCAAGGATGCCATCCCGGGGCCGATAGGTTCCCCTGGGTGGCCGGAAAAAGGTAAGCCCGGTTGCTGGGCCAGTGCGGGGCCATAGCTTCAAGACGCACGGCCCACCGAACTCCATCTCCGTCGACCCCTTCTTCTCTCGCACACCAGCGGTTCACCACAACTCCTACAACTCGCGTCCTTTATTCCTCGTGTCCTTTATCTTTCGCGTTCTTTTTTTGCTCTGCAAACACCATCTACGCATATTTCAAAAAATCGCCAATCCCAAAAGCAGACACAATGGCCCCCAGAAGAGCAGCAACACGTGGAGGCATCTCCACCCCTTCCGCAGGCCGTAGGGCCCCAGCAGGAGTGAGAAAGAACACGCGTAGCCGGCAAGCTCCCAATCGCCTCGGCCAACAAGCAGAACCTCCTAGAGTTACACCGGTGACTGAAGACACAATCGAACCCTCCAGTGGCAGTGAAGAACCCGAGCCAAGCATCCCCGAACACAGCCACTCTCCCACCGGTGATTCACAAATACACAGAGCATACTCACAACTCTCGAACGCGATCTCCCCAGCACAGGTAACCCCAGCATCACCCAGCGAAATAGACTCACATACTCTATCTCGCTCCCCCTCAGATATGCCAATCAATCTGGGCACCATGCGTGAACTTCTCCGTTCACATGAACAAGAAATCATTGATAGAGTTGTCCTTCAACTAAGCTCCCGGAACCAGCACCCTCCCATTCCCTCCCCTGTGCATACTCAGGTACCACCCAGTCCCATCCAAGGCACACAGCCTACGCAAAACAACTCTACACTCACCAAAATCACTGAGTTGGAACGCCAGCTGGCCCAACTTAGACCAGATAGCGAACAGGACCTGGTAGCGAATAGGCAACCGAGAGCTCTCGGTATGTACGATCCCTCCCAACCCCTAATCCCAGAAGGCAGTGAGAGCGCATTGGGTATCGCGGAGTCAGTGGAGAGATTATTCCCCGGAGTGGAACGCACCACATTGGTCCAAATAATCGAAAATCGATTCAAGCCAACAAATATCTACCGGTTGCTAGCTAGCGAACAACAGAGAGCTGAATCACAACGAACCATTTGCATTGGAGGGGTGGAGTTCCAGCAAGCAGAACGAGATGGAAAGGAAAACGAGTACCGAATGAGTAATTTCTTTAAAGCATGGGCAGCCTACTCCGGAATTCTGGTCAAGCTGGCGCCATATCCACTCCAAGGCGATCTTGCTACATCCCTCTCCATCTACACCATGAACCTCCATGACTTACTGGAGAAGTATGCCTGGGACGGAGTCAAGGCATATCACTTTCAATTCCACCGGAAGAGAGTCGCCAGTGGAAAGAATATCTACCTGGGTACCGAATGGCGTATCCTGGACAGTGAACTAATCGCCTCAAAATGTTTCGCCCATCCAGCACAACGAGCACTGTGGACTCAAAGTACCAAGCCGGCTCCTGCCCCTACCCGCAGAACCCAGGAACTCGCAATACGCGAGAATATTCCCCCCCAAGCATACAGCTCTACGGGCACGAACACTACACTGGTTCATAGCCAACCCCAGCACCACAGAACCAACACAGGTTCCTCTCTCACTCCAATGCAGCCATGCCGGAATTGGAACTATCGCGAGTGCAGAAACAGTCAGTGCCGCTATCACCACACCTGTATCACCTGTGGTAGCAACCACCGAGCGTCACAATGCCCCTCAGGGAACGGAGTATCCTTTCCCTCCGCATCACAGGGCCCCAGGCGTTAGCCCTCCTAACCTCCCTCTTCTCTCTGTTCACCGCTCTCTCTTATGTACCCCCAACATACCCAGACAAATCTTTACCCCTCCTATTACCATAAGCTTACTGCTACTCTAGCAGCTCCAACATTTATCTCATATAGACAGGGGACACCCTCCAGCCCAAATGACACTGCCCCCTCTCCCAATATGAGTGTAGAATTAGCCCGACACAATACTTCGATTCATTACCCCTTGTACACCCCTCATAGTCTCCCAATGCCTAGCGGACAACTCAGGGTGGACGGATGGAGGAACCTTACTCAGGATTATCCTGACCGGCATGTTATCGCTGCCATCCTCGGGATATGCACTTTTGGAGTTCGCATAGGCTACGAGGCCCTCCGTAATGCAGCCACAATTCACCCTAATTTAAGTACTGCCACGACGGACGCCCAACTCGTAATGGCTGATATAGTATCCGAGCTTGACAAAAACCGCTTCATACTATACCCAGACAGAGAAAGCCTTCCAACCCACTATACCGCATCGCCGCTCGGACTTACGGACAAGTCAGACGGGAGTAAGAGGAGAATCCACCACTTATCCTACCCTGCCGGTAACCCAGAAGCAATTAACTCCGGAATCCCGGACCATTACGGTACCATACGATTTAGCGGTATTGAGGATGCGATCAGGGCTGTTCAAGAGTCAGGACGAGATTGCACTCTGATCAAGAGGGACTTTGAGTCGGCATTCCGCCATATTCCCGTCTCACCGATTGACGCACCGCTACTAAGGTTTCACTGGCAAAACCAATTCTATGCGGAGAGCTTTCTTCCGTTCGGACTACGAACAGCACCTTACGTATTCAACTTATTTGCTGAGGTATTCCATTGGATCCTCGAACAGCAGCTCCAAACCCAGAATATTAGCAGCCGAATCATCCACTATCTCGACGATTTTCTAATAGCACTTCCTCCGGGCCCAAACAACCGACTGAACCATTCTACCCAGATGTTTAGTACACTCTGCAGCGAGGTCGGACTTAGCATAAAGACAGCGAAAAATGAGGAGGGGACCGCAGTGAGCTTTGCGGGCTTTATCCTGGATACTAGGAGCATGGTCATTCGACTACCACAGAAGAAGCTCCTAAAGGCACGCGAAATCGTCAACAAAGCAAGCGCCTGCCAATCCCTTACTCTTCTGGATATACAGAAGCTCACCGGATACTTAAATTTCGTCTCAACAGTCGTGCCCCTCGGTAAAACCTTCCTCCGTCGACTCTATAACATGGAACTTTACTTCCCTCCTCAAGCAGCAAAGTACCACAGGCGGCGGATATCCGGTGAGGCAAAGAAGGACCTCAAGTGGTGGTCTAATGCCCTAATGCACCCACCCGAGAGGTCAATTGCAACAAGAAGGAGGGAAGTAATCCGATGCTGGACAGACGCAGCGAGTACTAGAGGCCTTGGTGGATTCTACCTTACCCATGGCCAAGCAGGCCCAGAACAAAACGCCGCATTCTCCATAGCCATACCGCAGTCTTTAGCCAACGGCAGGGAGCACATCAACACGCAAGAAATGCGGGCAGTCGAACAGATGCTTCTGTACTGGGGTAGAGAGTGGAAGGGAAAATCGCTCCTACTGCACGTTGACAACCGAGCGGTAGCCCACGGAATTTCCAATATGACGATCCACGGTGCATCTATGCAAGTCTTGCGGAGATGTCTACTGCTCGCGAACGAATACGACATAGACTTGGAGGCAAAATGGATTTCAACTAACGATAACGCCTTGGCCGATGCGCTCTCACGGCTGGAATATAGTAAGATAGCTGACCTCGCACCACAGTTAGTATGCCCAACAGGCAGCCTCCCACAACGTGGGTTTCTGACATACAGCAATCGGGACTATCCCAGGTAGCAGCCTATTATCTATGGCGTGGGTTAGCTCCAGCAACCAGACGCAACTACAATACTCCTAGATCCCGCTTCACTACTTTCTGTGCACTCTCCGGCTACAGACACCAGGATGGAGGATACTTCCCAGCAAGAGCAATTTGGCTCATTGAGTGGATTTGTTCCCTAGCGGGAACTGTAAAGGTTAAAACTATGAAACTGTATTTAGCCGGCATTAAGTCCTACCACCTAGATCTCGGAATTGATCATACCGCATTTTCGGACCACCGCTTAGAACGAACAATTCACGGCATTAAACGAGACCACCATGAACCTGAGCGCCGGATACGTACACCTCTCATACGCCCTCACCTGTTACTTATCCTCCAGCATCTCTCGACAATAAACTACAATGATATAGTTACCCGAGCAGCCTTCACATTAGCATTCGCCGGATTCCTCCGGGTAGGCGAGTTTACGTATACGGAAACCGACCGCCAGCCGGAGCACCTGTTTCCTTAGTGGTTTCTCACCAAGAACAGCATTAGAGTACCAGCAAGGGGGGAATATATGGAGGTTACACTGCCTTCCTCTAAAACCAACCCATTCCGGAAAGGAATCAAACTGACCATTGCTGCAAGCCACGATAACGCTTGCCCAGTACGAGCAATGCAAGCATTTTTTGCCTGCGACAGACACCGACCTCAACATGCTCCCCTCTTCTGTGTCGGGCACACTCAACAGCAAGCCTTCTCCAGACAATATGTCGTCAACAGGCTACAAAGCCTCGCCTTCACTGCTGGCTTGAACCAAGGGATGTGGAACGGACACAGCTTCCGCCGGGGTGCTGCAACCTGGGCTGCAGAGGTAGGTATCCCCAAAGTCCAAATCCAAACACAGGGCCGCTGGAAATCCGACGCGTATAAGAGATACATCGAGTACTCAAACGCGGATAGGATCTCACTCTCTAAGTGTTTCCAGACTTCCCAAACTGCAACCAACTAGCTACACAACCCCGCCTGCCTCTATATGGGCCAGAGACGTTACCAACCGCACGGCAGGCCCACTCAGGCTCCAGTCACATAGCCTGCCTCGACCCGGGAAACATCGGCGGTAACGATCTCCCTGGCAAGGGCAGCGGCTTCCTTGGCCTAGCCTCCGGCAGTGGAACTAGCTATTCAACTGGCAGGAATTTCGTCCTATTGGTATTTCCTTGTTTGTACTTTTGTCTTGGTTTCTTTCACTTTCATTCTGTAATTCCTAGCTACTTGTAATATACTCGTCCGACTTCGAAAAATTGGCAGAGGATTTGCAGGATATTTCCCTTTAAATACTCTGTTTAATGCCTTTTCCAGATTGGTAATTCTGTCCTCAAGACGTTTGCGCTTATTCGTTTCCTCTTTCAAGGTTCCGTGTCGCCCAAGAATCTCAGATTTCAAGTCGGCACAATCAGGGTTTATTAAACATGATTCTATTATGGTAATGGAGAGTTAGAAATTGGCATACTTTGAAAAGAATTTGAAGTAGAAATTTGAGTATTGAGTCAAGATATAAACAGGTAGTGATTAAAACCTACGTTTATCTTCAGAGTTGTGAGTTGGGATACTCAAAAGTCCACTTTCAGATGAGGATTCAATCGCGATTATATTGTCCATTTTCTGATATATTCAATTTAGGTAGTTAGTAAGTTAGAACACTGGTCAATATTCAAGTAATCTGATAAAGGGCAAGCAGAACTGCTTTAAACCAACTACTATAAGAGATGACATGCAACATACAGATTGTGTGGTACTTGAAATAATTTTGTCCCGCATTGTATCAGAGTTTCCACATGGAAATGCTGTTGGATCGTCTGTGAATGCTTTAAAGATTTTGGGGCCTGGAGGTTATTAGCATATGAGCGATCTCGACTGAAGTAGAAAAAAAATGAGTAAAGAATTAAGGGATTATTTTTAATTAGTAGGGAATAGATTATCAATATTTTATATACTTACGGGAGGAGGAGACAACTGGTAGAATATTAACCGAGCTTGGTTCCGTGAGTTCCTTGCACATACGAAGAAAGTCAGTGACACCTAAAGTCTTGCCACATTTAGGACGTGAACGACATTTGAACCGTCTATAAATACGCCCAGCAGAATCCGATACTCCACCAGAGTCTTTATTGAATGCACCACTGCTGGCACTATTAAAACCACAACTCAGACATTTTAGTTGTCCGTTCAATTGGATATGGAGAGCATCAGCCTCTTCACGCTTTCCGTTTTCTGATCGCAGTGCAGCCTTGCAAGATTTACCCATAGTTTTGGAAGAGTTACTCGCTGTGATTGACCTTGAAATAGCAATTAGCAAATATTTCGCATCATTTCTATTATGTGTTTGAGTGAAAGTAATAGAAGAATAGTGCCGCAAGTAGAATATTAGAATATAATTAAATTTTATCACAGCAGAACATATTCTAATGGCGATAGATTTTCCATCATGTTCACGTGCAGGGTATATTCTAATAGAGAAGATATTGATTGGTACAACCACGGGTTTCACATCAGTTCAAAGATTATAAAATAGTGACTAAGTGGGGTTCAAGTAGAAACAGTAGTTCACTCAGATAACTTGAAATAAATGATTGGTGTAATGTGAAACCTTGGGTTTCACCTGCACTTTTAATCATTTGAGATTGTTTATGAAAGAAGATAATAAGAGAAATAGGCTTCGAATCGGGTAGCTTGAAATATGAAATTCATAAAGGGTGAAACCATGGGTTTCACCTACTCAAGCCTCAAGGTTTTCGCATAAAATATAGAGTAAGAATAGGGGATAGAAATTTAATTAATAGTACTCACTATTGAAAGTTGCAAGATTGGAGATGAACTTAAGATCCTTTCTGACTACAGGCTAAATGTATCACGCTCCTGAGTATCCATCAGCGCAAGAACCATATTGCGCGTGAAGCATAGTGGTTATATCAGGAAGACTCACAGAATGTCAACCGATAGTATGTAAATAATCGAAATTGTATTTAGGCAAGTCCCTCTCAGTTGATATTTGCTAATAAGGATACTAAATAATGACCTGTATTATTAGTTGATCAACAGAATTGGATATAAAATCAATGCAGGGACAATTATGAAATATTCACGCGTAGTTGACCCTGCCAGGAACTGCTAGTAATAATGATGTGGCAACTATTGTTTCACGATGATATAATCTGTAAACTATATCAATTTCATCATAGTATACGATACCATGACGGATAGGAAATCAAGTATAAATACAACCACTCACCCCCTGAATTGTCGCTCAAATTTGTTCAATTTTAAGTCTGTTTTTTGGCATACCAAACCAGGAATTGATATTCACACGCTTGTGTTCAGTACTTCTGAGTACAACGAAGTGAAACCCCAGGTTTCACCTTGTAGTTTGATTCTTTCTCGCCTATCAAACGTCTTCCTTAGTAAGTACATACTTCTAGCGGAGTAGTATTATTAATTTCACAAAGTGTAAGTGAAATTCACTAACTGTGTAGTAGAACAAGAGTCAATCTTTGCACAATTGACGAGCTGGTATGTATAACGACTCAGGGAAGGCTGTTTCTTGCTCTAACCTGTAACGTGTTGAGTCTTGTTTGAGTGATACTGATTGATGAATAATTATAAAGGATTAGCTTGACGGAAATCTAATACTTGTAGGATACTAAACAAGGGTATTACCTTTGGACCATACGCTAATCGTATGCACAGGTGAAACCTTGGGTTTTACTTTGCAGAATCCAGAGCCCACGCCAAACAACAATCTGTGTTCTATACAGGTGAAACCCTGGGTTTCACCTTTCTTGACGGGAAGCGGAACGTCCAAGCAATATCCTGACTGGTAGGTAATTGAAGCTGCTTATCTCGTTACAATTCTCATGCGATACTAGCCTGAGAGAAGCTTGAATATTTGCTGACTAAGCTATATTCAGGAAGAGGACTCCGAGGAGTATTTTTAATTACCGAAAACCTTGTTCAACGTGGAAAGGCTGTCCCTTTTATACCACTGAGGCTTAGATATAACGATGTAAGTATTGTAGAATAATTACATATTCCACCCTCCTCTCAACAACCGAGATCTATTTTTAAAATTTCATAAACGAGTATTGATATAATAATGACTGAAACAATAGTGTGTAACCAATCATGTGTTGCATCTATTCCCCAAATAGATTGTGAGAATAAGACTTCCATATCCAAGACTCGGGGTTCGATTAAATTGAGATACGGCAATCAATCACCACAATTCCAACTATCCTGTAACGATAGACGAGACAGGAGAGTCTTCTACCACATGCTCCAGTGACAGTTACTTGCAACACAATCAGGCGAACTATCAGCGTGGTTTCTCAATCCTCAATGATGAGAGTATTTCGGCTACCGGATTCTTTGCTGGTCTGGACTGTGATCAAGCTCATCGGTCGTTTTATCTCCTCTATGAGGAGTATCGACGCTTTATTACCCAGCTGGGTGGTCAACCTTCGAGACACTGTTGTACTGGTAATCTTGGTGTAGACCAGCTTGATACAGATGGCGACGTAGGGCATGGGACTCGAGAACCAGTGGTAGTACAACTTCAAGAGGATCCGGAGCAGAAAGCGTATCGCGAACTCGAAGTCTTCTGGTGTCATCGAAATTGGGGCCGAAACCTTGACTTGTTTAATGTCTATGATGGTCAAACATCACTGTCATTTCAAGTATGGAATAAGCTCTTAGAATGGCTGTGGGCTAGCTTGTCAAAGGAACAGATGAATCATCTTCTCGCGATCCTGATTCGTGTACGGAAGAATGAAGTGAGTATACCAGATATCACACATGCACAGGATACTGGACGTCCAGGATCGGTATTGCAACAAGCACTTATTCGTTCCTATTATCGTGTTGTCCGAGCGGACTACACCCAGGATGTGTGTGTGATTGCACAACGTTTTTATCTTGTAAGAATGCATAATTCACATACAGCATATGTCGAAGAATACCGTCGTAAAGGAATGTCTCTGCAAAAGGCACAGGAACGTGTTAATCAACATCTCTACCAAGTGTTTAACGATGAACTCGGGACTGTGTCACAAATCGTGACTAAGCAAGGCAGATTTCACATGACTAATACTTATTAGTCATAAGCTATGTTGGGTTTTTACACTATGACGTCATTTGACTCATAGCTTTCACATGACTGCGCACTTGCGAGTCATTGGTTAATTATGATTGGTTAATGGTTTCATGACGTCACGATTGTGACGTCATACGATGTAATGATTTCGCACATGACTCAGATTATGGGTCATGGGTTTTTATGCATGTGACTCATTTGAGCACATGATCGGGTTTATTGGTTTGGATCGAGTAAAGAGGAGGTGCGCAGTTGATTCGTAAGAATCAGCTGATGGATTTCGCACCATGACTAATTATGAGTCATGGGGGCTATGTTACGCGATGGTGACAAGTCACCAGGGTTAGGGTTGTGGGAAGATGCCTATAAAAGGAGCTTGGTTCCGACCAAGAGATAGGACACGAACCATCTCTCCTCCACCTCCGGCGATTGAAATCTCAACACCACGGGAAATCATCGTCACTCTCCCCCACCCACCTCTCTTCCCCCATCATGGCTACTGCCTAGGGGTTGACGTTAAGCCATCTACCCTCCTCTCCTGGGGCACGCATGCCTCCCCTCCTTGGGGTTCTTGTTCCCGTTCATCGTTGACACCCGCTCATGAAGTTCGGTTCTCCCCCTTACCCCGCACTTGCTTCGCACCTCCCTTAGCATTTTGCACGGTCGGAAAGCTTCTCGCTTCGTTCACGGTCGGCTATACGGCGTCCGGACTCTCGGTCAAAGTCAGGCTTCGGTTCTACTGGGCTTGTACCTCTGATGGGGAAAGCTTCGGTTAGTAACATCACGGTCTCGCTCGGTCTCGCTGCCGCCCCAAAAGCCCTTGCTATGGCCCGTTAGTCGGTTGTGGCTAGCCTGCTCGCGATCCTTCCTCTACCCCCATCCCGGTTCCGTCCGCTGGCACCGTACTGCCCCATAAGCTGGCACCTTACTGCTAATCCACCTCCCCGGCTGGCACCCTACTGCTCCCCCCCCACCGGCTGGCACCCTACTGCTACTCACCGGCTGGCACCCTACTGCTCATCATCGTTGGCTGGCATCCCCTCTCCTCGGTGGCTCCGCTCGCCCCTCACCCCCTCCGATCGTTCGGCCTCTCCTCGGTTACGCCTAGTCGTGGTATAGCACTGCCTCCGTGGCTTTGTCCAATGCTTGGGAACGATGTAATGACCTGCCCGACCGTACATCATGGTTTTTGGTGGGCCCTCAGCCTATGAGTTTTCCCGTGTCGGCGATCATCAATCCTCTCCCCCGGGCCCCGAAAGGGTCTTAGAACAGCCGTCGTTTCTTTTGTTTTGGGGAGCCTGCTGAAGGGTTTGGGTCTCTCTCCTGTACGTTTCTATGAGTTGTTTCCCTACGTGTCTGAGGTGCGAGTCTTAGGTGCTAGGCGGGGGG
>Ga0307517_10005160_pt1 | contig 19818 bp, 27 predicted proteins | sample 23_EM_MG_FD_194515 | JGI IMG/M metagenome (GOLD analysis project Ga0307517, IMG submission 194515) | Populus trichocarpa ectomycorrhiza microbial communities from riparian zone in the Pacific Northwest, United States - 23_EM | ecosystem: Host-associated > Plants > Roots > Unclassified | place... | reverse complement strand
GAAGGGGCCGTACGAAACATTCTCAACGACTGGGACGAGAACAAACGGCCAGAGTTCGCTGGGGCTGCGGAGACGAGCATCTCCCAGATGCATGCTTTGTGGAGGGATCGTATCCGAGTTCAAAGGATCCGTGGTAAACGAGCGCCGAAGAACCGTGATCTCGTCTGGAGCGCCGATGGAAGCTGCGATGGGTCCTAGAGGGCACGTAGTTCAAAGCTTCTCTCTTCCACTATATGGATGCGGGTTGCTCCTATATGTTCCCTGGCGTGGATTGCTATCGAAGGTTACAACGCTGATGTCAGTTGATTGCAGTCGATGTCTGCACCGAGGACGTCCACGTTCCCTAGTCTGGAGATGGGGTCCCGTGTTGTCAGCCTGTGCTGTCCACAACACCTGCAACCGGTAGTTTCCAGCCTGCGGCTCCCGCCTCTGCCTCTCGAACCCCGTTTGTTCTTCTCACCCCTCCATCCAACTAGGTTCGATTCTTCTCTCGGGCACACCAGCCTACGTCCACAACGCCGAACGGCCACCCGACCTCAGATCTGATATATGCGGTTTTCTCCACACATCTGCCTGTCAGATACTTCATTCACTTTATCGACCACGATTGTGGACGCGTTGATGTATAATCGGGTGGGGTGGTTGTCCTGAGTCTATTGGTATCGTGCCATGTCTATCGTGTCCTGACGCTTTATCTCGCCCATGACGATTTTATCGGGCTAGTAGCCAAGAGTTGCAAACGTGAGTCAGGTCGCTGTTGATTGGAGGTGATGGTCGAATGAAAACACGCACATTAACACCACAATTGGGCTACCACACGTTGATTAGTGCACCCAGCTGCAGGATTCCAGACAACGCCCTCCGGACACGATCCGTCACGTCGTGGGGTACTGGTTACTGCGGGAACAATGGGTGCCGGGGGGGGGGGGGGTGACATGTCCTCGAGGGCCGGAAGTCGGAGACGAGGGAATAATCAGATGAAGTTCGCTGGAGTCGCAAAGACGAGTGTCAGTCAGGTGCAGATGCACATTCTCGGAGCGAGAGGTCAGACTTTCAGACTGGGGTCGAGTAAGTCGATTGCGGTTAAGCGGGGAAGGAAAAGCGTATGGCAGCCAGTAACAGCGGGGAAAGTACCACTTCGTGCGCGTCCAGTCGTCGCAAGGGGCCGAGTTAAGACGATCTGCGGTGAATAGGTGCCAGAGGACCACGAGCCCGTCCGGAACGCCCATGAGGGCGGACCTTTCGTAGCTTTCGTCTACTAAGCACCCGCCCGTCAGGTCAATTCCGACAGCCAGCTGTGAATGGGCCTAGGGGGCCTGGAACCTCTAAAGCAGAAGCGCATCCGATGCACGGTGGAAGCCACAAGGCCGTGTTGTGCCGGGGTGACCACCGCCCCCATCTTTCTGCGACGATAAAACATGGATACGAAGTACCCGTGTCCACACGGTTAGTCGGATTGGATTAGGGTTGGGTTGGCACGCAGACGGAAGACGGGTCTCTACCCAGTCGCTTGTTGGATGCCGCCGACCCTCGGACTTGGAGAAGTACGGGGAACATATTTGAACACCAATGAGAAAGCAACGCAAAGTTCTTGAACGCGCGAAGATAGCTCTGAGTTGGAACATGCCAGGCAAGGTCGAGCCGAAATGATAGCAATGAGCGGAGAGCGAGAGGATTCTCCAGGTTCCTGTCGTCCTCCTATCCCCTGAAAGGTTCTGGTTTTTCTTAGAATCTACCCAGACGCAAAATATCTCTCGTCTCGTCCAGCATGCGGTATCTACAATCTACAATCTACAATCTACAATCTACAATCTACAATACAAGGGAAAATGTTTGCTTCTCACGCTCTGATTGGCTGAGACAAAGCGGTAGCAGTAACTCACAAACCGGCAGCAGTAACGCCTCTGACCTCCGGTAGCTTTATACCGCATCAAACTTCGGCTTCGAGCCTTAGACTTCAGGCTCTCAGGCTTGCGCCGCTCTGTACAAAATTTATGGTCCTACTATACTTACCGCGAGGGAAAACTGAGGCTTCCTCCGCTCTGACTTCCGGCTGACAGCCTCAGGTAAACCGGTATAGTGGCGGCTCTCTGGCCTCCGGCACTTACCTTTATACCGTGTTAGCCTGGTCCGGCTTCCGAGGGCTCACGCTCAGGCCCGACAGGTCTCGCACCTGCTGTGTTACGTTGCAGTCCTTCAACCTACCGCTGGGCGTACACGGTTTTCTCGCGGTCCCAGGCGTTCGAGCAGTGCTCACTCCCCCAACGTCGTCGTGTTGTTTTATCAGCCTTAGACCGATATCCTTCTCGCATTGTGGGTCCACGATGGGGTTTCCACGTTGCGACAATGGGGCGCGATCCGGCCTTAACAAACAAAATCTGTCCCGGGTGTTTGACCGTGCTCTGCAAGCTGTCACCAGCTGCGTTGGCAGCATGGGAATAAACCGACGGTCATTGATAATCGGCCAACGCCCCAAGGGCGAGTGGCGGGAGTGGCGGCGTCAGTGCGCGGTTCCTCGGGTCTCAGACGTCGGATGTCCGAACCGGCCGCCGTGCGCTGGGTGCGCGTGAAGGACTCTTGCCTGCGTGAGTCCTATGGCTCTTTGAAATATCCTGAACCCGCTGCAGGCCGGGTAGCACGCGTCCGACTCATCGTGCTGATTTGCAGCGTCCACACCCGCGCGAACTTTCCCGTTTGTCCAGCGGTGTGTCGCACAGGGCTGACGTACATCGCGTCTTTACACCTGTACCCATGTTTAACACAATTCGTTCATCATGGATGAGTGGTCCAACCGTCTGCATATTAGGCCGGCCTCAACTCAAACAAGGCTCCAGCCAGGCCCTACATCTACGGCATGGGGATATGCTCCCCCCCCAGGCCCGCGATCGACAAAACTGCTCTTTATCATTGCCGTCCGAATGCTTTTGGCCGCGGGCCATGATTTCCGGGTTTGTGGGTCTACGCCCATCTTTTGGTACGGCAACAACGGAACGTGATTCGGCGGGGGCAAACCCAAACGACATTCAACCTTGCGCTACGAAGTTGTCTGTGAGTAACACACTTGAAGCACTTGGACAAACGTTCCATGTGAGTTCAGGCATTTGCCTGTGGGGTGTAAATCCCGACTGTCATGCTGCGGATATACTGTTGGCCCAGGTAGGAATCAACGATCAGCTGAAGGCCCATTCGTGAAACAACACCGCCAATCGCAGTCGCTCAGAGTAGTATGGATGAGCCGGATGTACCGCCGGTCTCGGGCAGATTCACGGGGACGGTGTTATTGATCTACTGCACGTCACACGACATTGATACGGGGCCGACAGGCTTTAGATTCGTCAATGGTACGAGAACGTGAGACGCAGCTTTACGCGCAACGGGGGATATAATTTGGATTTCGTTCAACTAAAGCTGCCCGGGGCCGAAGGTCCCGGGATTTATCTTTGTAGCTAGATGCAAAGTCTGAGGCGGCGTGGAATCGGGATAGATTTAAGTCTATAACAAGCTGCCGCTCAGATTATTTAAGCATGAGTCCCAGTTTACCGTTGTGCACAGTGGCTCCCATGCCGATACCCGAATACGGGTAACCTCTAGTACGTACGTAAAGGAACTCTGGGCATGCGAGTCATTGCCAAAAGGACAATGTCCCTTGTCTTCACCCATGTTCAACTTCAAATCTCATTCGCAGCTTGCCTCTCTCCTTAGGCCTCCAATGACCAGCTCTCCACTCCCGCCATCCCCGCCGACCCCCTTTGGAACTCGCTCGCTGCGACGCGGCGGAACCAGTTTCTACTCCTGTCACCGGTACGCTAGCCATGTCGCTCCCGGAACTACCGAGGCTGGCGCGTTCTTCTCGTCCCCGGGTGAAGAACGAAACTGACCATACGACCTCGTGAAATCAGACCCCAAGCCGTCCTTTCTCCTCCCTTACCTCCCCCCACCCGAACTTTTTCTTGCAATCCCTCATGTCCTTCGTCGCCAGGAAAACCCTCTCAGCCGTGCGTACTCAAATCTGCGGTCCAAATCCCTGAGATTTGCGGTTTCTTCTGACTTCTGTGTACGTTTATTCAGATACGGACTGCTTCCAAGTCTGCCAGGCTCCTCTCATTCTCCTCTGCCCACCGAAAGGGTCTGAGCTTCTCCAGAACTCACCCAGTGGCGATACATACAACTCAACTTTACCATCCCCCCCACCCCACGCGTAGATCTCGCTCAGGACCTGTACCCCAAGGGACACGGCATACAATCCGGTGCCAAAAGGGCCACGTCCCTTGTCTCCACACACCCCCAACCTCAAAGCCCATTCCCAACCCTGTCCCTCTTCTTAGGCTGCCAATGACCACGTCGGTTCCGTAAAGGGTTCCCCGCTCTTTCTCCACCCTAGGTTCCCTCCCTCTCCGTCGACCTCGCTTCGGAACTCGTCCAGTGCAATGCGATGGTCCCAGTTTCCACTCCTTTCTCCACCACCGACGCCAGCCACGTCGCTCCCGGAACGACTCGGATGTTGGCGCATTCCTGTCGTTCCTGGAGGCTGAGGCGCTGATACCTCAAAGAACGAAGTTCACCATTAGACCACGCACTTCACCATTCCCTTGGAGGCACTCGGGTCAATCCGATGCGTGGTGTGCAAGAGAGAAGAGAAAGAGGTCGCACTGTATCTTAGAACTCCACCCTCCCTCCATCTGTTCCCTTCGCCACTCGTCCGCAACAGACCCCGCTACCTCGACTGCGGGTTCGCATCTGTGGAACGGTGCCAGTAGGCCACGCTTTTTCGAGTTTGCCACCCCAATCTGCAGTGTTCACGGGTACGATACGCAGCACCAGATTCTGGTATTTGCAGGAAAACTCGGGCGGAGAGAAGATGGGGAGTTTCAAGTTGTATAAGGACCGTGAGTTCTAGGGGAGACGTTCAGCGTCAGCAACGTGCTTGTCGAGCAAGCGGGTCGGGTAGAAGATTTTGAATAGAGAACCCAATGCTTCGACTCAGTCTTGGAGCGGATTTTGAGTAGATTTTGAGTCGATCGCCTTCTTGCCGAGCAACAGAGGGGGTGGGATTGCTGATGAGGTATTGGGACGATCGCGAGGGTGATCGCGAGATTGATGGCGCCAGTGCCCCTTCTCACACTGTCCGATTCAGGCAACTATCGTGGCCACAGTGAGGGAACGGTGTGGTTTCCGTGAGGGGCGGTGCACTCTCCTTGTAACGTCGACAGTTGGCCAGGTGCCTCTCTTCCTATCGCCATCATCTTCCTACTTGACCAAGTAGTTATGTCTGTTGTAGAACCCCACGAGAGTGAGCCACAAACCCACATGAGCGCGAGTGGTGGCAGCTGATGAATAGATGATTTAGTCGATTTCACCTCGCTTGGTCCCAAGATCCTGACCAAACTGGGGGAAGACTTCGTGCATGAACTATCCGTCCCCAATCCGGTGTTGCGCTGGATGAAACGCGAGAAGGACTGTGCGGACAGGATCTCCAAAGTAGTCTCAAGGGCTAGAACGTCTCCGACGGGTCTGTCCTCACAGGATGCGACAGTATTGGCAGAAACGTTTCATGAGGTATGCCTTCATAACCAAATCTTCCCTCGCCCTCTGAAACCTCCGGTGGTTAGGCCATGAACATAACATTCACCGGCTCTCCACTATGGTGCCCGTGGTTCAGACTTTATGTCCACGCCCTCCTCCGCGGATCACACATTTTCCCCGACGTAGGGCCATGTGATGAATCATTGGACTATGATCCCTTTGGATTCACGGATATTTGGAAGGGAAATTGTCGCGGGGACCAGGTATGTATCAAGGCAATTCGGATACGGAGTAGAAGTCTCATGAGGGTAACGAGAGGGGTGCGCGGCTCCTTTTTTAATCAGAGTTAAACTCAGTGCACTTCGCACTAGATCCTTTGAAATGAAGTCGAGGGGCGCAAGTATCTTTCCCACCCGAACATACTCCCTACCACTGAGATTTCGGAGGCACTGTTTCCACTTTGCATCATGAGCCCATGGATGCCAGATGGAAACATCATGCAGTACACCAAAAACAATGAGAATGCCAATAGGCTAACGCTGGTATGCATCCATCGAAATTGGTAGGGGTACACCGCTGACCACGTCGGCAACAGCTCGCGGGGGTCTGCGATGGCCTCTCGTATCTTCACGGTCTCGACGTTTTACATGGTTGTATCGCTCCTGTAAGTGATGCGAAACAGTCTGTATGCCCACCTGTGCGTTGATGCTCCGTGCGTACAGGACAATATTCTGATTACTCCGGATGGCAACGCGTGCCTTGGAGACTTTGGGATCGCGCCTGGATTCCCCAATATCTTGCTATTTAAGCTAGGAACTATCCGATATACGGCCCCAGAACGGTTTAACGGTGTTGATGGCATTGGCCCGGCTTCAGAAAGAAGTGATGTTTACTCCCTCGCGATGACTTCCCTTACAGTATGCTCCTCCTTCATTGGCAAACCGAGTGATACTTGACGCAATTGCCCCATGACTACCAGGTCCTCGCAGGAGCGCTTCCATATGATGGTATTCGCGACCACAACTCTGTCACTTCCCGCATTAAATCTGGGGAACGACCCCTCCGTCCAACGAAACGATATTCAACCCGATGGTTGCGGGACAGAGTATGGGACATGATGACAATCTGTTGGAGCCAGGACCAAAATGAGCGATGGAAAGTCTCTGTCATGCGCCAGCTATTTTTAACATTGGGTCTTCGGCATGCCAATTTAGGTAATGGAAACACTCAACACACCGGGAGACCTGGCTAAAAGTTCCCAATCATTGAAACAGGGCGACAGCGATTTGAAAGGTCTCTCCCACAGAACACCTCTCAATTCCAGTTTCTACAAGCTCCAGAGCCGGAAATCGAGAGCCTCATTAACGAAATGGATGAGGCAGGTTTTTTCACTTTCTCCCCTCTCTTCCAAGGCTAACACAAGCTGCAGCGCCTCAAGAATGAGGCAATGTCAGACCGAGAGCGACTGAAACTGTTCAATAAGTTGTGCAAAACATGCAGCCGACACCGGGCAATCCCAAAGTCCATGCACATCCCAGATTGTTCAGAAGGCTCCACAGAAGTCACAAGCGGGGGGTATGCTGATGTATCACAGGGTATATACGAGGAACGCCGGGTGGCCATCAAGGTTGTGCGCATATATGTCACTAGTGACCTGGACGTCATCCTCAGTGTGAGTCTTCTGCCTGTATTGTTGTACTTGTATGGCTGAATGCATTACAGAGATTCTGTCGAGAGGGGGTCGCCTGGAAGCATCTCCAGCATCCAAATATCTTACCACTCATTGGAGTGACAGTCAGTAATCGGCGGTTTGCGATGGTTTCTGCATGGATGGAGAATGGGAATATCAATGAATTCATTGAGAGGGATCGACATGTGAACCGGATTGAGCTTGTATGTGTTGCACTCGACCCCAACAGGAGTCTGACTAATTCACTATCCAGCTAGTTGGTATTGCAAATGGCTTGAAATACATGCATGACCTCCGCATCGTCCATGGGGATTTGAAGGGTGTATGTATTTTCTCAAATTAGATATTTGCACACCTCTCACTGATCTACGAAGGCGAACATCCTCATCAACGAGAACCGGCGAGCCTGCATCGCCGACTTCGGCCTCATAACTATCACCGGTGTCGCAACTCATACTGCTGCCGGGACATCCCGAACATCGTTGATCTCAAACGACACACTGATGTCATTCACCGCGGGAGGGACATACCGGTGGATGAGTCCTGAACTTCTCTACCCAGAACGGTTTGGGATACCGGAATCAGAGGGTGACAGACCAACGAGACAGTCCGACTGCTATGCCCTTGGCATGGTCATCTATGAGGTGGGTGTTCACGTAGATCGGCCCGCGGCTCCAAACGGTTAGCTGAAAATGCCCCAGGTATTATGCGGACACCACCCCTACGTTGAAATTCAGTCGGATATTCTAGTGATGAATGCGATCATGGAAGAGGGCCGGCCGAAGAAACCGCAGCGCGCAGCGCGCCTCGGGTTCAACAACGAATTGTGGAATATCATTGAGCTATGCTGGTTGGAGGATCGTAACGCGCGACCCGGCATAGAGGATATTCTTTCTTGCTTAAACGACGCAACGGCATTTTGGTACAAGAGATAGTTTTGACCTGCGATACGGGAGCGGAACGATGCTTGTTGACGATTCCGTCTTCGGTTGTTTTTCCTATACGTACCTCCCGTTGTTTGTTTTCCTAGTACATAGCGGAAGTACATATATTAACCAAGTATTACCAATACCTGATTCCGAGTTTAGGGAAAGGGGGTACCAGTGAACAATGACATCGCAGATCATAAACGTTAAACCTCCACGATGGCCACACCAAGCAGCCCCCGCCTCATCTGCGACCCTTCCAACAATTTTGGCATCCTGGGAATGAGGTAGCTGTCCCCAAGGTCATCGGGAGGTTTATGCAGATGATTATGTGGGTCATCTTACTACTCTCCCGGACGATCGACCCGTGTAGCGGCCGGCGATGAGATCCCCTCCGAGGGAAGGATATACGACGACCTCGATGCCAAGCCTCACCGAGGTCTTAGAAAGCCCGTATGCTCATCCTCGGTGTCCAAAATTGAGGGCGAGTACCAAACTCGGATGACCACGATGGGGTGGACGGCGCGCGCCACCCTGTGGAGAGTGAAGACCAATATCTTGGAGAGCCCGGCATATTGAATCTTTCGATACTGTTCTGTAGATCAGGAACCTGGTTTGTGAGTCGCGAGACGGAACTATCGCTTACTTGATGAGCTTGACCATCTAGGCAACAGTGCGCTCGATCGGGGCCGCGGGGTCAGCACGGTGTCAACTCAGTCGACTCCCGGTCTCGGCGGGTGCCATCACGTTGACGTTTGTCGTGGGCAGTGAATTCTTCCCGACCCATCCGAAACCGCCCCACTGTGGCGTACCACCAGATTTCTGGTAGAGGACGAGTCCGCGTCTGGTGCAACTCTGGAGAGGGGAGAAGAAAAGTCGTGGCATTTGGATCCTTTGATAGTATCTAGAACACGAAAAATCAAGGCAACCGTGTGATATGGCTGTGGCGGAAGTAACGTGGTTAACGATCAGATGTGGAAGCTGAGATCCAGGTAATTAGGACGCGGACAAAGAAGGCGATTTTGAGCCGAAGACCATGGGCTACATAACAGAAGTGGGTGACCCTCTACGTGATCTCGTATCACTGTCGTGGCGGCGGAGGGGCGGCCGTAAAGTATGGCCAAGTACTGAAACAGAACGAGTGTTGCGGGTGAAGAACTGCAGGGTCATCCACCCCACTCAGAGGAATAACCTAAGAGATTGTACCGGTGCGCGAGTTTCCGATATCAAGCCCAGGGGTGCAGGTAAACATCCTCGTGTGTCGGAGGGCAGTTTATGGAGCATAGCGAACGTCAGCGGATCTCCTGGGCCGAAGTTCAGCAATCCAGTGTAATCCCAGGGCGAGAGCCCCGTTTTCTGTGGAAAAGTGGTTAGCCTAATTCCCTTCTAAGAATCTAGTACGACGGCTGCGATTATCACAATGTAAAGCAGAAACGCACGTCATGAGGTGTGATTGGCAGGGAGGGATGTGGCCAAACGAACGTCCACTACAGTTCCCCCTAGCGTTTCTGCAACTGGATAGACTCCTCACTCAGACTGGAGGGGTGGATTTGGTGGGGGAAACATCCGCACCAGGTTGTAGAGGAGAGGTTCGTAGATGGTGGTACATCTTAGAGATCATTTCGAGCTTGGACGATCTTGGGCGTGGTGGCGAAATCGAGGGTTAGTTCGGCATCACCCGACGGCCGACCTGTACTCAACTCCACCGTTCCGTTTTGTGTGGATTCCGTCAAACCTCAAAGAACACATAGCCTACAAGTCAACGCCAAAACCAACGCGACACCCGGGGCCTTCACCCGCCCCCGACCTCAGAACTCATTCGTGGCTTGTCGCTTTTCCGCCCTCCACGCCGACCTCGCTCCGGAACTCGCCCAGTATGATGCAACGGAGCTAGCTTCCACTCCCGATACCTCCGCTGCACTCAAAGAAACCAGCCGACTGGTGGTCAACATCTCGGGTTCCTATGTCGTCGGGGTGACAATTCTCCCTAGAGGCGGAGCGCGAGACGACTTGCGCACCCTATCTCAACTCGACAAACCACCTGCTACCAAAGATCTCTTCGCAAGCCTAGGCTTCCACTCTCTCTTTACCAATTTGCCCCCCAGGGCCGTGTATAAGAGTATTTGGAACGAATCAAAGTTACTGCATGAGCAGAACGACTACGAGACGGTTGCGATCAACGCAGACAGCTTGCAGGGTGATCACCGCTTCCACCCTTCTGCGACAATGAAACCCGGTATCTGGCATCACCTTCGTCGCAGGACTGTTCAGATTCTCGAGTTGCAAAACGTCATCTAATGGAAATTGGAAGGTGCTACGCAGAGCCATCGGAACAGTGGTCATCGGCTGGAGGTCCGGAACCGGCCTGTCTGCTTTAGATCGTCCATCTCTCGGTAGCACTCCGCTGAGCCCCACATGTACAATTTCCTGGCGTTTTCCTTTGCCTGCAGTGATTGCATGGGAGTGGTGGCCAGGGGTCGCGAGTTTCGGCCACTTCGCCTTGTGCAGAAACTCCGCCTGATTGATCCACCCGATGACGGGCCGAAACCTCTCACCGTGGTCCTGAGGGTTGTGTAGAGTGATTCAAGTATTATTCGTAAGTTATCGTCGATACCCTCCGAGTACCTCTCAGATGAATGGTCTATTTTACTCAAGATCCTATCGCCATCTGCGTTGCGCTGGTCCGGTCACGTCTGTCCGATTCCCCTGTCCGCTGTCAGCACCCCACCTCTCAGCCTTTGCGACGATGGGACCCGGTCCTATCGTCCCTGGACATGTTCCCGGTTTTCGAACGTCTCCTTTCTTTTGTCCCCTTCCAGGTTTCAGGACAGTTGGTTGCGTTTCTACTTAACGGATGTGCATATTCGTCGCGGTGAAACGGAATGAAGCCAAGTTCGGCGCGTTGATTGTGACCTCAGGGGAGTAGCGAAGGGGGTCGCATGTAATACTGTGGTGACGATGGTCTCGGCTTCGTGTGGAGGGTTATATGATGACGGAGAGTCGGATTCAGATGCGGACGAGCTCACCGATGTGGATTGCTGCCAGTACGATGAGATCGTTGAGGGTGAGACACGAAGTCTCTCGGTGCGGCTTCAGCCCGGCTCCGCTAGGGCGAGCCCTACTTTGCTCGGGTGTTTCTTGCGGAGGACAAAAACTCTGGCTATGACAATCTTATGTGGTTTGGTTGTATGCGTACAGTACCAGCACAAAAATCAAATGGCAGTCTCGTAAAGAACCGGCGCGATCGTCTGAGGAGCGTTGTTCTCCGTCGAGACGGTGCGGCTGGTACGGGGTAAAACTGGCAACCGCTTGATGGCAACACGCTCTGAACGAAAAGACCATGAGAGCTCCTTGAAAGAACCTAGTGGGGATCGATATACGACCGGGTTTTCTGGCCTCAGCGCTAGTCGGAGTTGGGACGTGCTAGACAACGTCCGAGGAGCGAATCAAAGGGATGCCAACGGGTCGAGAGTGGGAGACTTCTCCAGGTTCCTGTCATCCTCCTGCCCTGCGAAAAGGTCTGGTTTTTCTTAAAATCTACCCGGCCGCGATACCTCTCGTCTCGTGTAAATTTCGTCCAGCAAACGGTACGCATAAAGGAGCTCAAGACTTATGCCAAGCCAGCGCCAAAGGGAGCGCGTCCCTCCCCTTCACCCGCCTTCAACTTCAAAGCTCTTCGCGCGTCGCGGCTCATCCCTCTTCTTAGGTCTCCAATGACCACAGCTCTCCGCTCCCGCTCTACCACGAACTCCCCCTCTCCCCGCCAACACCGCTTTGGAACCCGCTTGACACGACGCGATAGAGCCAGCCCCCACTCCTTCCATCACCACCGCCAACCCCAGCCACGTCGCTCCGGAACGACCGAGGCTGACCAATTCTCGTTGTTCCTTGGAGGCTGATGCCCCAAAGGATGAAACTCGCCGTTAGGCCACGTAAACGCAGGTCCCAAACTCTGCTCGTTCCCGATGGAAGAACCGGTATGGATATGGCATCGTGTAATAATCCAGCAGATTAACAATAAAATAGGAGTTGTCATTCTGCATTTCTTCGTTCGCTGTGAACGTTAGTCAGCTCTGCACCTCCGTCAATGTCCAAGGGAACCGTTGGTGTGTTCTGATGAGACTTCGCAGCCTCCGCAGGGTACGGTCACAATTGTTCACCAGGGGGTGCTCACTACTGACATTTGTGCAAGGTTCGTGACTGGCTCTATTGCCCTCGCTGTGGACCTGCATCTGCGGAATGGTGTCAACGAGCTAAAGTTCTTTTCGAGTCTGCCATCCCAATCTACTGCAGTGTTCACGGGTGCGATACGCGACACCTGATTCCGGTATTCGCAAGAAAACCCAGACAGATGGGAGGCGCCCAGCCGTTGGGATGATCGCGCGATTGACGGCGCCATTACCCTGTCGTACACTGCCCGATTCAGGCAACTGTCGTGGCCACAGCCGCAGTGAGGGAGCGCCTCCCTGTGACGTCAATGATTGGCCAGAAACCTCTCTTCCTATTGCCACGTTCTGCCTACTTGGTCAAGTTCATGGTTGCCGCAAACCTTCATGAGAGTGAGCCACCAACTCACATGAGCGCGAATGGCTGCAGCTGATAAAGAGATGATTTAGTCGACTTCACCTCGCTTGGCCCCGAGACCCTGACCAGACTGGGGGAAGACTTCGTGCATGCACTATCCGTCCCCAACCCGGCGTTGCGTTAGTGGGAAAGCGAGAAGGGCTGTGTGAACAGAATCTCCGAAGTGGTCTCGAGGGCTAGAATATCTCCAACGGGTCTGCCCTCACAGGACGCGACAGTATTGGCAGAAACGTTTCATAAGGTATGTCTTCGTACCTAAATCTTCCCTCGCCCTCTGAAACTTCCTGGTGGTTAGGCCATGAGAATGAGCTTTGACGGCTCTTCCGTATGGTGCCCATTGTTTAGACTTTATGCCCACGCCCTCCTTCGTGGATCACACATTTTCCCTGACTTAGAGCTCTGCGATGAATCACTGGACTACGAGCCCCTCGGATTCGTGGATGTTTGGAAGGAAATTTATCGCGGGGACCGGGTATGCATCAAGGCAATTCGTACACGAAGTACGACCCGCTTGGAGGAAATCAAAAGGGTACGCAGCCCTTTTTTATATATCAGGATAAAACTCAGTGCGCTTCACACCAGGCCTACTGTCGTGAAGTCGAGGGATACAAGTACCTTCCCCATCCGAACGTACTCCCCGTCATCGAGGTTTCGGAGACGTTGTTTCCACTTTGCATCATGAGTCCATGGATGCCTGATGGAAACATCATGCAGTACACTCACAAAAATCGGGATGCCAACAGACTAATGCTAGTACGGATCCATCAAAATTGATAGAGGCACAGCGCTGACCACGTCCACAACAGCTTGCAGAGGTTTGCGGTGGCCTCTCATATCTCCACGGGCTAGATATTTTACACGGTTCCATCGCTCCGGTAGGTGGTACGAAACGGCTTGTGTGTTCGCTCGCATGCTGATGTTTCGTATGTCCAGGGAAACATTCTGATTACTCGGGATGGTAACGCCTGTCTCGGTGACTTTGGGATTGCACATGAATTTGCCGATACCTGGAACAGCCAGTTTAGGTTTAAGCTAGGAACTGCGCGGTATATTGCCCCAGAACAGTTTGGAAGTCGATACTCCATTGGCTTGGCCTCAAAAGAAAGTGACATTTACTCCGTTGCAATGACTTCCTTCACGGTACGCTCCTTCTCTACTGGGAAGCCGAGTGATACTTGATGCAATTGCCCCATCACTACCAGGTCCTCACAGGATTATTACCATATGATGGAATTTACGACTATAACTCTGTCGCTTCCCGAATTAAATCTGGGGAACGACCCCTCCGTCCAAGGAATCGAAATGCGAACCGATAGTTGCGGGACAGCGTATGGGACATGATTATAGTCTGCTGGAGCGATGACCCGAGGAAGCGGTGGGAAGTCCCTGTCATGCGTCAAGTATTTTTAACATTGGGTCTTCGGAATGCAAATTCGGGTGACTAAAACAACCAAAACACCGGAAAACCTGGCTGAAAGTCTCCCGAACACCGAAACAGGGCGACAGCGACTTGTAAGGCTCCTCCCACGGATCACCTCTCTGTTCCAGTTCCTACAAGCTCCGGAGCCGGAAATCGAGAGTCTTATCAATGAAATGGATAAAGTAGGTTCTTCCACCCCCCCACGCTCTCCAATGCTAACGTGAACTGCAGCGTCTCGAGAATGAGGTTATGTCGGATCGGGAGCGACTCAAATTGTTCAACAAGTTCTGCAAAACATGTAGCCGACACCGCGTGATCCCGAAGTCCATGCGCGTCCCAGATTGTTCAGAAGGTTCCATAGAAGTCACAAGCGGGGGATGTGCTAATGTATCGCAGGGTGTGTATGAGGGGCGTCGGGTAGCCATCAAGGTTGTGCGCGTGTACATCACTAGCGATCTTGATGTCATCATCAGCGTGAGTCCTCTCCCTATGTTGTTCTACCCATATAATTGAATGCGTTACAGAGATTCTGTCGAGAGGGGGTCGCCTGGAAGCACCTCCGGCATCCAAACATCCTACCGCTGATTGGAGTGACAGTTAGTAACCAGCGGTTTGCAATGGTTTCCGTGTGGATGGAGAATGGGAATATCAACGAGTTCGCTAAGAAGGACCGACACGCGAACCGGATTGAGCTCGTACGTGATGCACTTAACCCCAGCAGGACCCTGACTGATTCATTGTCCAGTTGGTTGATGTTGCAAATGGCTTAGGGCACATGCACGACCTCCACATTGTCCATGGGGATTTGAAGGGGGTATGTGTTCTCTCGAATCAGGTATTTATGCGCCTCTCACTGGTGTGCGAAGGCGAACATCCTCATCAACGAGAACCGGCGAGCGTGCATCGCTGACTTCGGCCTTACAACCGTCACCGGCGTCGTGACTCATGCCGCTGCTGGGATATCCCGGGCATCATTGCTTTCGAACGACACACTCATGTCATTTACTGCAGGGGGGACGTACCGGTGGATGAGTCCTGAACTGTTGGATCCAGAGAGGTTTGGAATGCCGGAATCAGAAGACAATAGACCAACAAGGCAGTCCGACTGCTACGCTCTCGGGATGGTCATCTATGAGGCGGGTGTTTCAGTGAATCAATTCGTGGTTTTAAATGGTTGACCGACGATCCCTCAGGTCTTATGCGGGCACCACCCCTATGTCGAAATTCAGTCGAACATCCTCGTTGTGAGTGCAATCACTGAAGGAGACCGACCGATGAAGCCGGAGGGGGCGAAAAGCCTCGGATTCAACAACGAACTATGGAAGATGGTTGAACTGTGCTGGTTGGAAAATCGCAGCGCGCGAAGAGGACATCCGTTCCTCCTTAAACGAGGCGACAGCATTCTGGTACAGGAGAATGTTTTAACCCGTGATGCGGAACCCGGATAGTATAAACACATGTTGATAATCCTATCTTCTCATATGCATCCCCTGTTACTCATTTATCGTATATAACGGGATCGTGTATTACCAGCGCCCACTCCGGAGCCAGGGCTACTTTGGTGGCGGATTCGACATCGCCCGATGGCAGACCTGTCCCTCAACTATACCGTTTAGATTTCGCCCGGGACTTGTAAACTCGAGGAAGTTACGGCCTACAACCCAGTTCCAGCATCGCCAAGTTTCCGGATCGAACCGCAACCCGTATCTTCCCTCCACCGATCTCAACCCGTTCGCAACACCTTGTTTATCCAACACCTTGTTTATCTGGCCCTCGCTGGTCCCGTCCAGGGGTGCTGATCTGGACAAGGGATACTAGAGTACATCGCTGAAGTCGGTATAAAGAGTCCTTTACTTCGCTCTCTCCCCCCAGTTGGACAACGATGACAGGGTGATTCCTGGCCGGCAGGTTTATGTCGCGAGTGATCGTGACGAACGTGACGATCTCTTCACCGGAAATGAGACAGGCGAACGACCCATGTCGGAGATAGCTGCGGTCCTTTCCAGATAAGCCTTCCTATATCCATCGTCACTCGTGCGCGAGAAGAAAGATAAGCCGTTCGAATAGGTAAGCACTTCGACTCCTCGTCGGCGTGAACCTCGACGGGGAGGAGACCCGTTATGAGATCGCCGGCATGCTTTCCCTTTTTGTTTCCGAGGGCAGCCCATACGTTTCCACGTGCGTCATTGACTAAATCCTCTCTGAGACTAAACTGGTTCTCGACGCATACCTCGAATGGCTCGGTTGGGGTGGTTGACATTCGAGCCGTCGATCTCGTCAAAGGTTCGAAGATGCGGTTGTTTAATTGAATTTATTTCGTCTGGAGTGGGGAGGATGGAAACTTCCTGGTACATGTGAGAGTCGTTGTGCTTCCACCCAGGGCCCTCGAGTCGATCCGGGGGTGCTGCTTCGTCGTCGAGAGGTGGAGAGACGATGTGGTTGATCTTTTGTGCATTAGAACGAGTTTTGGGGTCGAGGGAGCGGATTAGGGTATGGAAGATGCCAGAGATGTCCGTCCTCGGTCATCACACTGGCCACCCTTGAGAGTTGATGAAAGTTCCCGGCCGGCCAGGCACTCGGGGATTTTCTCAGAACCCTGCTAGGGACGCGCGCGACCCACCGGGCCGGCCGCCAGCCAGGTGCAACCAAAGAGCCAACCCGGGGGTCTCGAGGAAGCGGCCAGCCGGTGGTGAAGGAACACAAGTCTCCCCAGGAGGAACCACCTCCCCCAAAATACCCTCAAGGAATATCCGGATGAAGTATACTTTGCTCCTCTGATCCACGGTCACACAACGGCCTATCAGCCTGCGATGATCGCGCGGCCATGAAGATGCACTCCATTCGGACAGCGGTGTACCCGAAACTCTACCAATGCTTGCACCCGGGCCGGATTGCGGAACTCCGGGTCCATCGGCGGATCAGCGAGTCCATTCCCTCTGTCCAACACCCCACCGGTACCGTGTCTCAACCCCACTTAATGGGCGGATGTCTCTCATACAATCCCTTTGATACGCGCAGTGCCACCGCGTACACGTATACAGAAGTCTGAATGGCCATTCCTACCATGGTCGCTCCAGGACCCGAGTGGGTCGTGTGAAAGCCCTATCCAACTATCCCAGTTCACATAGGATGACGATGACCCGCACAAATAGTTTCCCCGTGACCATTTTCCGTGGGTATAAAGATCCAGGATTGCCCCATGTTTGGACTAGGGGATCCTGCCACAATGAGCCTCCATACGAAGTCTCTGGTACTTCTCGCTGTCGCCGTCGCGCGAGCCTACGGAGCGATCTACAATCAGGTCTCCCAGCTCCCAGCCACTACCTACGATTATGTCATCGTTGGAGGCACGTTGCACGACACTGCGCCGTGAACTGAAGAGAGGAACTCAACAATGATCGTTCATAGGTGGTACCGCCGGCAACGTTATGGCAAATCGTTTGACCGAAAACAGCAAAGTCCAGGTTCTCGTCCTGGAGGCTGGAGGAAGGTGAGTTCTACAGCCATCCATCGCACCAACGACCTCCATGCTCACCGAGCCGCAGCGTCGAAGGTGATCTTAACACCATCATCCCGCTCCTGGCCCCCTACGTGGGACCGAACACCGTGAGTTCGATTGGTCACAATCGCGTTTCCTCAGTTCGCTGACCGGATGAACAGGCATACGACTGGAATTACACCACATCTCCTCAACCTGGTCTCAATGGTCGTAGCATTCCTTACCCCCGCGGGAGGGTTTTGGGTGGGTCAAGCACCACCAGTAAGTCTCTCTGCCCATATCACGATTACATCACGGTTACCTTCTGAACTCGCTCAGACTACATGACCTACAACACCGGTTCCAAAGACGACTGGGATCACATCAGCAGAATCACTGAAGACCCCACTTGGACCTGGGACGCAATGGCACCCTATCGCGATCTGAACCAAAGATACGTCCCTCCGAACGATCACCACAATGATGTCAGTCAGAAGCAAGCATTTTCTATTGTCTATTCTTTCTTACACGTCTTCCCAGACGTACCAGTACCTCCCGGAGGCACACAGCCGCAACGGGATGGTATCCATCAGTCTTCCCGGGTACACATGGCCTATTGATTCAAGGATTGTTGCGGCCACCAACGACCCAACTGTCGCATCCGAGTTTCCCTTCCAGCGGGATATGAATACTGGAAACACCGTACGCTTTATAGCCGCCGTCGTATTATCCGGGCCGTTTTTTGATCGGCTCTCGTTTTGGGGGGGCAGATTGGTTTTGGTTGGGTGCAATCCAGCATCGGCAACGGCCAGCGCAGCAGTTCTGCCACTACCTATGTTGGGCCGAACTACATTAACCGCCCGAACCTGCACATCCTGCTTCATGTTCACGCTACGAAGCTCCTCGAGACGAAAGGTCCCCGTAACACGATCCCTTGCTTTAATATGGTTGAGTTTGGAACCGGGCCCTCCAGTAAGTTGACGAATCCATAATCGCATGTGTTCCCTTGCTTACAGGGTACCAGGTGAAAGATGGAAAGTGACCGCTCGTAAAGAGGTCATTCTAAGCGCAGGGGTGTTCGGCACTCCACAGCTTCTCATGCTCTCCGGAATTGGAGATCCGGCCGAACTTAAGACTTTGGGTATCGATGCTCGTGTCGACCTCCCCTCAGTCGGCAAGAACCTGACCGACCACGTATTTCTCGTGAATTCGTGGCAGCTTTTCGCCAATGAGACCATTGAGACCTACCTCGCTCCCGACGTCCTTCCCCAGAACATTCAGGAATGGAACCGGACCCATCAGGGACCGCTCTCGTGGAGCGCCGTTAGTCAGATGGCTTGGATGAGGCTTCCCCGGAACGACACGATTATCCAGACTTATGGAGATCCCACCGTTGGCCCAACCTCGGCCCATTCTCAGCACATCTGGTCGAACTCGTGGCAAGTCGTCGGGGTCCCCAAACCAGAGGGAAACTGGATGACAATGTCTTCCAATCTCATTTCCCCGACCTCCCGTACGTGTCTCCTCCAGTTCGCTCCCTCGCTCCTGCCCACTCATTACCTTTGTATTGGATAGGTGGGACGATAAAACTAGCGAGCTTGGATCCGTTTGATTCCCCCATCATAGATCCCAATTATCTGAGCACAGACTTTGACATCAAGACTATTGTCGCCGCCCTTAAAGTCGCTATACGATTCAACACCGCTCCATCCTTGCAAGGGTTTATTGGAGACCCGTGGGAGGGTCTGGCTGCCGCGAACACAGATGAAGAGTTGGCACAGTATGCTAGGAACTACTCTTCGGTGTACGTTGGGATTCTGAATCATCTCCCTCTTGGATCTTCTGACATCAGTGATTGGGTGTAGCGGATTTCACGTCGTTGGGACTGCCGCGATATCTCGGCGTGAGGACCCGTGGGGAGTCGTGGATCCTGACTTGAGGGTCAAAGGGACGAAAGGTCTCCGTGTCGTTGATGCGAGTGCTTTGCCCTACGTTCCTTCCGGTCATAGTAAGTCCCCTCCCTGCTACAATGCAAATGTCAGTATCTGAGTGTTGTCGATAGCGCAAGGGCCGGTGTATCTCCTCGCTGAGCATGCTGCCGCAAAGATAAAGGCAGGATGGTGATGGCTTATCAATAACACTGTTGAGAAACTGACGGTCGCGTCGAGCATTTTAGCATCCGACCATATCTTTAGAT
>Ga0307517_10005157_pt1 | contig 19830 bp, 21 predicted proteins | sample 23_EM_MG_FD_194515 | JGI IMG/M metagenome (GOLD analysis project Ga0307517, IMG submission 194515) | Populus trichocarpa ectomycorrhiza microbial communities from riparian zone in the Pacific Northwest, United States - 23_EM | ecosystem: Host-associated > Plants > Roots > Unclassified | place... | reverse complement strand
GTTCCAAAAAGGTTGTCCATTGCAGTTTGAACCACCCTGAACCTCCGAACACCACATTTCTCGCTCTCGATATGTTGGCAAAGGGCACTAAGGGTAGAGAAACGGGATTCGCAATCAGGACCCCGGCAGATGTAGAATCTCTCTTGGTGTGCCGGACTCGCGAGATGCCGATTCAATGCTCTCAATTGATGGAATTGGTTGTGGCACAAACAACATTCGAAACCAGAACCGTTCCATGAAACGGAGGTGGCGATGTAGCTTATATCTTCGTCGCCCGAAAGCCCAGCAGTGATAAGGCGAGAAGGATCGGTAATAATGTTGGACCTGTCGTATTGACGAACAAGTTTGTTTACGGAGTTGCGGTCCATGGCACAACCACCCCCCTCGAGGTGAAGAACGAGGTGAGAGTTTTCGATGAACGACATGCCACAACCAAAGGGGCACTGGATGTCCCTCGTTCTGTGGAGGGACGACTTGAGATGGTTTCTGAGGTTGTTCTCATTCTGGAAAGTCCGATCGCAAGACGGGCAGTAGACATGCCGGAATTCGGTGTTGTGTTGTTCTAGCCCGTGGTTACTCGCGAATACCTTTCTGCAGAGCCTGCAGTAGCTGTGGTCCTTCGAAATGCTCTTCAAGCTCTTCCGAGTCGTCGAAGTGTTCGTCACAATACTGACAATAGTCGTGAACGGCACTCGATGTCCAGTGCTGTTGAAGACGACTCCTTGTCAGGAAGTCTTTGTTGCAACTTGAACAGATGTGATGATTGGGAGAGTCTCGCTCATGCATATTAAGAGCTCGCTCGCTATTGAAGTACCGGTCGCAACGATCACAGTTGGCCATTGTGTTAGGTATGTAGATAAGAGTCAATCCACCCTTTATATATTAGTCTATGATTCTGAGTCACGGTCTCGCATGTGACTCACACAATTCCCGCGCTGTACCTAGCTGGAAGATAGAAGTGTGCTTTTGAGTCCAAGAAAGTGAAGAAAAAAGGAGGACAAAGAATCGAAACAATATGTATGTATGTATGTATGTATCGAAACTAGTCTGTAAGATAGTCAATGAAATAAAAAATATCAAAGTCCTAAACGATTCAGATGCATGTTCGACAAGCCCCATATAAATAATGATGATTGGTTGAAATATGTTCAAAGTCCAAAGTTGATGGATGTACAGTGGATCTACATTCAGAGCCTGTCTTTCGTTTCGGGTTCAGTTGCCGTGATACCTCTGATAGAATTGAAATTTCGGTCAGAGTCAAATAAGCGGATGAGAATTGAAAAACGTACAAAGGTGCATTTTCTCCAGGCTTCGAATAGCCGTTCCTTGGGGTCCAGGATGGCATCCACTCCGGGATGAATTTGGTGCGGCCGTCATCTTGAAGGGATGTATAAGCCCCACGTTTCCCCTTCCCAGAGCAGAACCACCATATAAGAGCACCAAGGATCATCACTGACTGGACGGCGATTATACAAATAAGTGCGACGAATACTCGGAAGGGTTTCGTGTCGGCATCCGATTTCGAAGCCAAAGTACCACGAATGTTTCCACTGGCAAGTAGATTACGGTGAAGACTGGTGGGTGTCCGGGTTATTACAGTGGACGGAGATAGACTTGGACTACGGGTGATGAAGGTCGAAGGAGGGGTTGAGCAGATTGTCACCGGTTGTACTATTGTCGTGGGTTTGAAAACCGTAGTTGTCGAACATAACGACGTTCCGGGGCTAATGGGATTTGGTTGACTGACAGAAACACTTGGGGGTGATAAGAGAGGTGTTGTCGTGGACAGAGAGTTCAGAGGTGGTGAGGGGGTCGGAGTCGTCACAGATGGTGGAGACAGAGCTGGTATACAGAAGGTCGACACATAAAAGAGTGTAGTCGAGGAAGTAATGCTCGTAGTGAAACACTGCGGCGTGCCCGGGCCATTGCAAGGACATTGATCACATTTGGGAGACACCTCCAGATTCACGGAATAAACACACTCTTTTTCATCAGTGGTCGAAATGACCAGCTCAAAGTCAGCTTCTTTGGAAACGGTGAACGTGATTTGAGCCTTCCCCTGGGCATCTGTGGTGCATTCCTTTATCACTACTGATGCCCGCACATCTCGCACAACTGCTTTCAGGGATTGGTGGTTGGACTGGATTGTGAAGGTTAGCTGGTCCCCACGTAACCCGTGATAGGTATAGACATCTGGTCCAGAAGCAGCTGAAGCGAGGCCACTGACGGCAAGGCCTGGAGACAGCGGGCCTCCATTATTATCGCCCTTAGCGTTGTCGAAGTTGGTGGGTCCATGCGTGATAACCAAATCAATGAAGGCTCGCTGCGTTTCGGCAGAGTAGATTTTGCTGAAAAAGCCTCCGGTTTTGAGAATGGCGGTGACCAATTCGGCAGGTGGTTCTCGACGTTGTAATTCAGCAGATCTCTTTCGCACAGGGTTAGCAGGAGGGGATAAGAAACCAAAGGCGACGCGAATGCCCAAACTCTGCGCCCGGTTAATTTGTCCCACCAAAGCGAAGATATCAGAATCTTCACCGTCGGTTAGAACGACTATTCCCGTGCGATCGGCGGTCGGATCGTTAGGATCTTTAGTCAGCTCCCCAATCGCAGCAGCCACACCTCCAGCAATGAAAGTGTCTCCAGACGAGTCGATATCAAATGAAGCCCGGGATGGGTCGCCCAGTGGATAAATGACACGAGCGCTCCCATCAAAATCAACCACGGTGACGCGGTCTGGCAGTCCATCGGGACCAGCATCGGCCTCAGTGATTAGCATACTGTTGAACGCTTGCGCTGCAGCTATCCGTAAGTTGGAAGGGTCCGTTTCCGTGTTCGAACCTGAGCTGTCGATGACAATGGCAACCTTGCGACCCTGGCATGACTTTACCGGGTCGTCCCTTGTGAGAGCGCAGATCATGAGACTTGCACGTCGCGCACCATACTCTATTTCTAGCTCCGCACGGAAGTCCGCCCACTGACGGCGTGTTTCGACAATGGCACCTCGAACTGCGTTTTCAAAATTTGGGCCTATCTGTCCGCGCACGGTTGTTGGTGAACTGGTCTTTCCAGTCACCTCATCAATTGTGCCCTTGTCCTTGTTGAGAGTATTGTGGGTGACCCTACCAACACATTTCCCAACTCCAGGCGTTTTGTCAGAAGTAACCCCGTCATAACACCCAGTACTAAGATCGTTTGGAACGGCAAAATTGGGGGATGAGGATGCGCGTCGGAGATCCAAGACGGATGCTGGTGCAGGGAGTCCAAGACCTGGAGGGTTTTCGGCAGTGAAAGGAGCTACTGCTGTGTCCGCCCAATTACCTGTGAAGTGTCGTTAGATCACGATCATTAACAAGACCGAATACTGACTGTGGCTGTAAAAGTCTTGGATACCATGTAAAATTCGACCGAGACCATCAAATACATTGCATTTTGCTCGGCCTTTTAAAGCCGGTACAAATGTACATTCGCCTCCTCCTAGGAGGTCAACTTCACTCTTGATGATTCGATCCTTGCTGTCCAACAACCCTTTCGCTGAAGATTTGCCCTCCTCGAAACGGAGTTGCAGATGGGCGATGCATACTTGTAGGGCAAACGTCGCAGCCTCGCGGGAGACGGGGTAAGGTTTCGCAGGGTTATAGGCAGCGGAATCAAAAAAGTCGGCATCATCGCAGTGAGCAGGGGCAGGCTCTTCGATTGGGAAAGCGTCAGGGGCACCAACAGCACCAAGCGTTCCAGATGTACCAGCCAGCTGGGACAGTGAAAGTGGTTCAAAGCAGTCTCCGCTGGACTTGGTTCCAGGAGGGCAGGCGAGGGCCGCACGTGTGATGTGCTCGTGTTCAGTCTTCTGGCCAATTGTGTTGACGGTACCGAATGAGAGCACTCGTGGAGGGATTGTTAACAACAGGCCACTAACCACCATCCAGTGGATCAAGGACCGTCGTTGGCGCCTGAATACAAGATTAATGGTGCTATACAAACACTTCCATTAGACGTACCATTGCGTAGCCATTAAGAGGCGTCTTGGACGTCGAGGAGGATAGTGAGAGTCAATGAAGGGTTGTGGGTGTCAAAATGTGAGTCGTGTTGGAGGCTGTGATCAAGCTTGGTGATTACTACAACACAACAAGTACCTTTGTTAGATTCCATCAACAAGCACCTCCTATGTGTTCATGTTCCGTACTCAGCTTGATACCCATTGCTGTCCTCAAGCCAACGCGCATCAGGGGAGAATGTGAAACAGATATTTCGATCATGTCTGTCTTGGCAGGGTCAATCAGTTGATGGGATCTCCATAACTGACTCGTCCTGACCAGTCTAGAAGGTATTTCATGTTAAACTTGACGACCATCCCAAATGAACAAGATGTAAAAGAACCTTCCAGCCGGCCCATCATCCAAACTATGTCTTTCGCTAGCCATTACTTTAGGCCCAGTTTATAAACCAAAACGGACAAATCTCTCGATAAGATCGTGTCAAAAAAGTCTTTACTAGAATAACAAACTCTTGAATTTATCAAGGTTGTTCAGGCAGGAAGAAACTGGAATGGCAGGAGGAAACGAAGAATGCATTTGAAACCCGCCACCACTGTACTTTCAGCTCATCACGAAGCTCGAACGCTATTAACGCCAAGGTATTCATCTCGAGCAGAGCCGAGGACGAGATTACAACGCCAGTCTACGGTTCACTCCGGATGCATATGGACATATACGAGAGCCAGGATCCTCTGTATCAACCGGAAGATCTTGTCACCAGAGAGTTTTCTCTCTGACAGCCCCGATATCTCATGAACCGAATTCAAGAAAATACGATGGGAACGCACTACAGAACGGCAAGGTATTGGCCTTGATTCTCCATGCGGAGAAGATTCCAGGCACTGAATACAAGTGAATACATAGCGGATGGAAACCTTATCGCAGTCTTCACGCCGCCAGCTATTCGGAAGTGCAAGAATGAGCACGGCGATTCCTTCAACAAGGTGATCTGCAGACTTGCTGCAGACTGCCGCAGACGGCGTGGAATCCATTTCAGGGTTTCAAGATCAAGTTTCAACATAAGGGTCTGCAGTGGTCCAACGTGTGTTCAGTGTCTGTCGCGATCACAAGCTACAGAAGGTTCGTTGTTACTCGAGGATTGAAAAAGTATTTGGCTCTATTTTAATAATTGTGTGACTTGTCACTAGTCACTTTGCATAAATCGACATACATTTCGCCAATAGAGATGTTTTGTGAAGGAATGCGGTAGGAATGCGAGAAAAACATATAGCACAAATACCAAGAATGAGAAGAAAACAGAAGAAGCAAAAAAGTATCAATCCAGGGCACTTAACTCGGTCGCATATCCGGCCAAGCTGTCTTTGATACCCAACACCTTTCCCTCCAATTCTTGCAATGTTAAGCGAAGCTGCTGAATTTCCTCCTTCAAGTCTTCTACGCTCTGCATTGGCAAGACGGTTTGCTGACTTGGTGAGACCACAGATTCTATCGTTGATGTAGTAGCAGCCACCTGAGAGTACGTCGTGGTATGATGAGGGGGCTGGAGTATCATCGGAGATCCATCCTTGCCAGCCGCCAGTTCATCCCATAGGGCAGTTACGATACTCTGCACCCACTTCTCTCTTTCCTCTACCTTCCTCGCCTCCAGTTTTCTGGCAGCATCAGCTTTGTTAGAACCCATCCGGATCAATGTCCACAGATTGCTCAGAACCAAAATGACGATCAAGAACCACAGGATAGTCGTCGAAGTACTTTGATCCCATGCGTCTTTGATGAGTTCTAATGCACCCTTCGTACTTCGTATCGCAACTTGGTAAGCGCCATCAAAGGTATCCCAAGCCCACTGGAGGCCACGAGCGTTCCGTTCGCGTTCTCGTTGCTTGAGCTCTTCCGTAGTCGGGTGCTTCTCGTCGGGAGTTGTCCCTCCTACTGCAGTGGTAGATGACTCTTCCTCGACGACTGGAATGACTGCGGCTTCTATACCCTCTGGGAGGAACTCTGTTTGGTGTTCTTGGATGTAAGCTCGCATGGCCTTTTCGAGGTCAAGAACATATTGTTTTTGACCATCAATTGCTGATTTCTCGATGATACCTAGTTAAGGTGTTCAGAACAAACACATATGACGAACGAAAGAGTTTAAAAACAAAGTCCGTATCATCACCGAACAACTGAAAATGAAGGTGCACGAGAAAATCCAAGAATACGGACCTTTAATAAAACTTCTTCCCGACCACTCAACTTGCGAAGTAATGATGACCTTGGAGCTAACTGGACTAGCCCACATAACACACGTCCTCGTCTTGACCGCAAAGACACCACCGCTCGGCACGTCGGGAGTCCGCGTCGTCGTGACAGTTGAAATGTACTCCTCAAAGTCGCAATGCACCATCTCGTGTCTAATTTCACATTTCGTTTGTTTAGGACCGAGGGAACCAGCTAGCGGCTTGATATAAGTCAAATTCTGCGTCAGAAGCTTTGAAGTGGGAGACACCGGGGCCCAGTCAGACATTTGAATATCTAAAAAATACTAGTCAGGAAAGTCGACAGGGAAGGTAAAATCGCGTCTCACCCAACAATTTTTGGTTTTCCGATAGGAACTCCTTGATGAACCCACTTGCAAACATCATATTGTTGATTTTCTCCGGCGTGCCTGGTATGATGGCATCCATTGCAGTCTCTGAATAGTGCTTTCCTTCCTTGCCACATGCACACATTGTAGCCTTCCTCGCAGGAACTTTGGCAGGGGCAGCAACAGGTACTCCGGCGTCAGCATTCTCGCCAGTCGCAGACGCAGGTGCTCCATCCGTTGAACCTCTGCCACTTCCGGACATCATGCTCATGCCATCCTCTGGGCGGCTAAGTCTCCAGATGTTATGCATCACGTCGAAAGTCGTGTCTCGTGAAAGAAAGCTCGTAAAGGTGTACTTGGCCTGCCGAGTGGTGATTTGGATGGCGTTTGGGATGACAAAAGCCGTCATCTTCTTCTCCAAGGTCGTTATTTCATACACAGGTATGGACAGCTTTGTGAAGGAACGCCATAGAGGAAGGTCATAAGAGTAGTGGAGAGTATGTCAGCATAGGTGTTGCAAGACAAATCAGGCAAGTCAACATGCTCGCCGCGAACGAAAATAAAATAAAATAAAATAAAATAAAGATGAAGCTACGAAGTAATCGGAATCAAAAAAAATGAATGACTTACGTCTGTAATCCACCCGAATATATTTGCATGGAAGCAAATATGATTTTCCGAGATATATAACCTTCCTTGTATGAGAATTTCCCTTTGGAGTGCGCATCCGTAATCTGCAAGAATTGGGTTTTAAACCTTCGGACACTACTAAAAGACAATGCAAACGACCAACCTTCGATCAAATAATCACCCTCCGGCACCGTCGGGAACATCTCATGGAAATCTTGGTTCCTTTTTGTGCTTGCTACCGCAAAGCCAGTAACAGGAATGAGATCATCGCCATACTCATCGTCCACGCCAGAAAGGTCGCTGCCACTCATGTCCTCTGAGGATGAATCAGCATCCAACTCCAAAGCCGAATAATAATCGGGCCTTGAGAAAGATTCGTCTCCATTGACGGAGGCACCAGTGCTATTCAAAAAACCATTCTCCGAAGCGCCAGCGTCACTTTTTGCGGAAGTAGCACGAGAAGTTCGACGAGTTCTACCTTGTCGGGGAGCACCGACGGTTTCACTCCTGCCCGACTTGCCCAACCTCGGGCTCAAGTCTGCGTTCGATTTCTTTCCCTTTTCCTGCCAACTGCGATGGCTGAGAGCGCTTTGTGCAGGTGACTTGGATAGGTAAGGGGGACTACCAGGTGCTGAACCATTTACAGACTTTCCACTCTTTTGGCCAGAGCTAGTCGTAGTGGAAATGGGTGGAGAAAATTGTGCGGCAACTTGGGCTGAATAAGACGGCGATAATGATGGGTTGGCGATGGCAAGACCGGAAGCTGCAATAGCAGAGGCGAGTCCTGTGGGTTTGCGAGTCGTTGAGCGTTTCCAAGGACGTTTGTTCCCTTTTGTCCCTTCGGATGGCGCTGAGCCCACACCGCTAAGAGACAAAATTGAACCTGTTTGGTCTGGCTGAAGGAGGCCAAGACCCTTTTTTGGTGAAGATGACAATTCCATAGCAAATTCAGCAGAATTCTGTGAATCCGATTTTATGAATGAACCCCGCAGCTCGGTTGGACTCTCGGCAATGGAATTCATCACCCCGTCTGACTCTGTTCGACCGTTCGGGGAAGGGAATACCGCCCCTGCAGGAGCTGTTGCTGCGCGATGATGGACAGGAATTGGAATTGGATTGGTCTGGAGGTCGACTGGGGATGTCTTTTTTCCCGACTTTAATGATTTATTAGAAGCTTTCTCTCGAAGGGGGACGCTGTTTAGAGTCGACATTTTGTTAGTTTCTTTGTCTTTGTCTTTGACGGTTTTAGTCGGCGTGATGGTGGGCGCAGGAGAAATAGGAGAGATAGGAGTTTTTATATCTTGTGTGGGGGTAGGGATAGCGTGTTCGTCGACTTCCTCTGAAGGGGCTTGAATAGCAGTTTTTGAGGAAGTGGTGGTCGTACGAGAAGGCACTCCTGTCGTGGCAGGTGAAATGATCGTGTCGTGAGCAGCGTGTTGGTCCTCAGAATCTGAATCGAGATCCTTGGTGCCCACCAAAGGTGAAGGTGGTACGATAGTAACGTTTGGTTGAGTACTGACGGTGTCGAAACTCCCCTGGTGCTCAACAACGTGGCCGTCGACGCTGGGGGGAGTGGGTGAGATGCTGATACTGGGGATGTCGTTGGATGGATCGACTATATGCTGCTTGCTGTTGTCAGTGCTGTCAGTCTTGGAAATGTTGGTGGTAGAAGCATTTGATCCGCTCGTGCTCTTGATCGACACGGACGGTGTCCTGTTCCGGCCGACGGAGAGACGCCCTCCAGGCTTTTGCGCACTGCCGTCGGATGCGATACGATCGCGCGTCTGGATACTATTCGGACTCGCGGCTTTGGCTAGTTTCTGCAGAAAAGTCGGTGCCATATAGGCGTTCTTGCACAGACGTGATGTTGATTAATTTATTCCAAAACAGAGGTCGTAAACACGGTCGTAATCGCTGAGTGTTCAGGCGTCGTTAGAAGCCACGGAGCACAGCTGCGGGCAGGATATTGAGTAGTGATGGAGGCAGAAAAACCTTGGCTTCTGCTTCTTGTTCCGCCTCATGTGGACCGTGTGCACCGGTGATTTGAAAATTTGACATCTGACATCTTGGCCCAACTCCATGTTGCAAAACAAAAGGTGGTAAGAATAATACACAATAACTAACTAACTATGCTAAGGAACGACAGAGGTTGTTTATCAGTGGGCTTTACATTTCCAGGTCTGTATTATATCAATGTCCAAAATTCATCTAGTGCGCGATCCCGAGAAGGACTGCAGCATACGAAGGTTCGTCCTCCTTGGGTTTCTTACCCGGCTCGAAATCACGTTCGACGTGTTCCCAAGGTTCGTCCATGTCCATGTCCTTCGCCTCCAAGTCATCTAAAACGATTACAGGGCGCACCGGGGAGATCATCTCAAAGTCATCGTCTATCGAATTATCAGCAAACTCTCCTTGACATACCAAGGGACGAACACACCTTTGACCTTGCGCGGTTTCTTCTGCCGCAAAACAAGCTCAGAGAGACTCACTTCAACTTGACCATTGCCCGGCACGTCCACTTTGTCTCTATCGATCCTGCTGGCGATCGGCTTCTCTACGAGCATCTCTGCGATATCGATGTCCATATTGTTGGAACCGAACCTGTCTCTCCTGCCTTCGTCTCCCACATTGCCCTCGGAAGCACCTCTTCCATTGTGGCTATGGCCTCCAAAAACATATCCCCCACTCGTCTTTGCTGCCTTTGCAACTTTCCTCTTCACCAGTTCTCCTGCTCGCTTCACCTTCTGCCTTTGGAACTCGTATGCACGCACATCCTTCTCGTTCTCAATATTACCAAGAATCGGAGAAAGCGCCCTGGAACTCCTCTCTTCCACTCTATTGGAGGGGGTTGTCGAGGCGATTCTAGTGATCACTGGCTGGACATTCTCCTCGTCCGAGGGATTAACGGTTTGTTCGGAACCCACCAGAACAGCACCGACGGCCAACGCCCGACTCATGTTCGGGCTTGTATTGAGATTAAGCATGCTCGGGAGCGTCGGTTTAAACGGCATTGGAGATACGCAGGCAATGGTGGTCTTGCCTTTGAGGTCCTCGAAACCGGTGGCGCGGCCTGAGATATGCATCAGCTTCCCAATACCGACAGTACCTGTGGCCTTGACAGGAATCTCAGTTTCACGAGCAGATGCGGCGGCGTCGTAAGCGGCGACACGAGCGGCGGTGGCAGCTTTGGCGGCTCTGGATTTAGCGGAAGGCATATTGAAGCGGAAGGCAAGGGGGCGGTATGTCTATGATCTACTTATGGGGGAAGGACAAAATGTCTCAATGTATGTGCTGGCAGAAGGTAAGCACTTTCACTGTGGAAATGATGTGACGCATACGTGAGCGGGCTAGCGTATCGTTCCTTGTCACTTAGCGGACTAGGATAACCGAGGCACACGAATAGGGGTTGATAGGAAGTATGCAACGAACAGCGCGGATGGCTGAGATAAGGTGTTGCTCTCGAGATATGCAGGGGGGGTTGAAACGGGAACTCTAGGAAGCGTATTTATGCTGGAGATTGATGTGATTCGGAATATTGGGTAAGACCAAGATAATTGGCTAATTCTTCAAACAGGTACCAGGCGAAGTTCTGTTCCGTAAAAATGGAGATAAAGCTTTGTTGTCAGCAAGCTACTGTACCGGAGGAAGTGCGAAAGCGACATATGACACCGCTCTTGAATGATTATCACTTTCTGTGTGTTCTCTTTGTCCTTGGATACATGGTGATTCGCGAATCTACAAATATACCACCGCAACCAGAATGGTCCCATCATCACCTCATCGACGACGAACTCCATAGTGAGCAATAACAATAACAACACCAGTTGCTTGGACCACTGCAGTATGGGCCCCCAATGGTCCCAAAGGAAGCTAAGCATATGCTCTCCGTTCCACGTTCGTCCCCGAGAGATCAATCAAGACCTCCTTGTTCGAGTCCGATATCGATGTCATATCTGCAATAGGAAACGCAATGTGGGGAAAGCCATTGAGTTGTGACGCAAGCCCGCCCAAAATACCGAAAGTCAGATTAGACTAGGATTAGATGGTGTTGCTAAAATCGTGGAGCTGGCTTCCGTCCTTCTAGTAGCGTTTCTCGAGGGAGTAATCTGACGAAAGAAGGATACTTCCGAAGGTGATTATCGCTGCCTTCATGGAGTGTTGTGCTGGACGGATTGCGTAGTACTAGATAAGATAGTGGTATGCAACGACAAATGGGGTAGATGAACCCCAAACCTAGCGACCTTTTCTACCCTGCTGGCCCATGGCGAAAAGCACTTACCGAATTGCTGAAAGCGTATAAGGGAACCGGGAACATTGACTCTCCCGGGCTAATATCACTCTGTTACTATCGCCGTTAAGTCAATTTGAAGTTACTAATATGCCTACCGAGCAATTGGTTTATTGAAACTTCAAGCCCTGAATGTCACGGTAAGAAAATGAGGTGCGTCACGGTTGATTCCAACCCTCTGATCTCCCACAATGCCGCGGGTAGCCATTCACCCATCGAGAACCAACTCAAACAATCCTCTACTCACCTCTGGCCCAAACACCCATCCGGGTGTGCTGAAACGAAATCAGGTCCGTCTGTATGACATTTTGGCAGTAGAAGAAGTAAAACCGTTTCTAGGCTTGTCATCAAGTGAGTGCCCACTACCACCGACCGAAGAACGATCACCGATTAGACCTCTGAGAGCAGTGTCGAAGAAGAAAGCTGGTGAGTAAACCAATTTTTTGTTCAAGATCGGGAAGTTGATTGAGCATTAGAAATGGTTTTGTACCCGGATTTTCTGCGTTCAAACAGCCAATAATTCCATTTCTAGTGATGCAAAACGCCCGGCATGCTCAACATGTCTTCGTTCTCATGCGTATGCTGTATCCCATGCCAATGCGGAAATAGTGCTACCTCTCGAACCTGAATGCACATATGGCAAAAGTGAGCATTATTGTGCTTTCTCTAAAACCTGCCCCTTATGATGGTAGTTGCGGAGGGAAGTGCTTCTGCTTCTAGTACTCCAAGCAATTCTGTACCCGAGATTTGTTCATCCGACTCGTTCAACTCATCTCTCTCATGAGATTGCCCTCCTGTACCGTTCTTTGGGCTACAGGTCTACGTGGACCTCGACTGGTCATCCAAAGAAGACAAGCAGCGGTAGAAATGTGGCTTGAATACAGGTCGTGTTAATCTTTAGGGTGCCTTTTGAAACATTCCGGTGGCCGTTCTCGCGTCTCTTCTCTCCTTGATAAAACGAATCATGGTTACCATCCTGTAATTCAGTACACATCTTGGCAAAATTGCCATTACATAAAATCAACACCACTTTAATCATATCTTTCTGAACCCAAAGTCCCCTCAATTAGTTGACGCATCTTCTGAGATCGAGGGGTAATAGAGCACTTGAAAGGTTTCTTGTGACTGCAGAAATAAGTTCAGGCAGACCAAAAATCCAATAATTCGAAAACATACCTAATTAACCCTACATCAGAATAGGCACCATCGATTTCAATTTCGTTTCCCAGCTCATCTCTCGCCTTACCGATATTGAAACAGGCGAGGAAGGAAACAATAGTCAACCACATCTACAGAAGGTTGAGAGACTGGAATGTCTGGTATGGAAAAATACTACTTACGAAGTTGCTGGCAACTTGCTTCCCAGCACATAATCTGTCAAAAAGACGGTATTAAATGCAAGATAAGAGTGGCAAAGAGATCAAAATTACCTCCTGCCGAATCCATAAGCCAAAATTCGGTTGTCCGCCTTCATTTTGCCATTCTCATCGAGAAATCTTTCTGGCTTGAACGAATATGGATCGGGATAGACTCTCTCATCGTGCGACATAGCCCATATATTGGTCATAACTGCCAACCCTAAAAATAAGGAATGGGATCAGCATTCCACACCAGATATCTGAATAGATTACCTTTAGGTAGGAAATACCCTTCGTATACATCATCTTCCACGAGTGCACGACGTATGCCCAGGGGTAAAGGAGGTGCGTACCTCAGGAGCTCATGGTAGACGGCTTCGATGTAAGGAAGGCTGGATCGATCACCGAAGTCTGGAAGGCGATCATTGCCAACGACGCAGTCAATCTCTTCCTGCGCGATTCGTTGCACCTCGGGATGTGTGGCCATGAGATAAAGGAATGATCTTGTCGAGGAGATCGTCTAGTGTGAATTAATTTATGGAGAACAAAAACAGGGAGAAGAAAACTAACTGTATCCGAAGCAGCTGTACGAAATTACGTCAAATCGTTTGACATAGATGTGGATAAGTTGACATACCGCCGTAAACAGTCCATGCTAAATTACTTATCGCTTCTTCCTCCTTCGGTAAAATGCCGGTTGTGGCCTTCTTTTCCAATAAATCCGACACAAGTGACGATGACGCCGTTCCGTTTTTCTGTGGTTTAAGGCCAGTCAGCTAACTGGGCGAAATCTAAAAGTAGGTTTTGACTGACCAACGCAGCCGCTATGTGCTCCAATGGAATACGTTTCGCATCGTGTGTCAATTGCCTTACCTTCTCAATCATCCTTTTCCCCTTTGCCCCGGGCACCCAAGCAGGTACGTAGTACAAGAAGGGTAGAACATTGATCATTGACCCGCCAAAATCGAACAGAATGGATACCAGTCTTGTTGCTTCATCAGCTGCCTGAATAACAGGATCCTTCGTCGTTTCTGGCGCGTAGCCATACATCATCAACATAGTTGCAGAGATAGAAAGCCTTAAAGCGACGACGTAAGTCAAATTGGTTCAATACGCGAAACAACTTACAGAGTGATGTGATCGAAAACACTCTCAGGTTCACGTAAGATGTTTTTAAGGAACACTTCGACTTGTCCGTATTGTATAGGATAATATTGCTTAGCAGCATCGGCATAAAAGAGCTGATGACAGATCTTTCGGTTTTGGCGCCACTGTTCACCGTATCGCATTAAAGCCATATTTGAACCCCATTCTACACTGCGAGTAAAGAGTCAGCGACGCGGCGCTATCCTCGAGCTACTTGTGAAATGCGTACAAATTGACCATGGGAGACGACATGCGATCATTGTAGAGTCCTGGTCTCTTCTCCAGCAGGTCCTCCGCTATCTTGATATCATTGATTACTATGACTCCAAGCCCGAATGCTCTAGCAAACAGTAGTCCACCTGATTTTCACCTTTATAAGTAAAGAAGACGTTGGACATCCCGATATACGACTCACTGTCGTATATCTTTCCCCACTCAGTGAACACCTTTGCTGAATTTGTCTTTGGAAAGTCGAACAGGTTTCCAATCAAGAACGTTGGTTTGGGACCTGGCGGGTAGGGAAGCTTTGATTGTCGTTTCCGATCATGGAATAACTTTGTGACAAGGATGGTAAGCAAAGCGAGAAGCAAAGCAGTGAACAAGAGAGCTAGAGCCATATCTTGAATGAGGGAAGTTGATTCCTAACATCTCTCAATTTGAAGCGCCCTCAAACGGACGATCCCGTCTCTCGGAAACTGATTATTAGCAATCTTGCACCCAGGGCTACCCAGGACCTTGTAATTAGGGGCCGGGTAATGGACTGACTTGCCTAATTAGGAGTATTCCACCGCAGCGATTCCGATTGTCATGCAGCTTGCAAATCCCAGACCCTAAGATTAGACCTCGAAGAAGGAAGCTGGTGAGTAATCAGTTTTTGTTCAAGACTGTCTTCGTTCTCATGCGTATGCCGCATCCCACGCAAATGCGGAAATAGTGTTACTTCTCGAAATGCAAAAGTGAGCATTGTCCATTCTTCCTTTTTAGTTGCGGAGGGAAGTAATACTTCTGCGTCTAGTACTTCAAGCAATTCTGTACTGGGGATTTGTTCATCCGACTCGTTCAACTCACCTCTCTCATGAGATTGCCCTCCTGTGCCATTCTTTAGCACTGCTTTAGGCCTGCGTTTTATTGACGTAGTTCTGAGTCGGGCATTGTTGAGGGGTTTCGTCACTGCAGTCGCGGTCCTGATGTAAGGCCTCCTCTCATTACTGGTTGTTGTTCACAACCATTTGCTCATAGCTCGTCCCTCTCCTCGGTTTATCTGGATTTGCCTTGGGATTCGCCCAGATGGTGGTCTTCCTGGTTGAACATCCACTGAAGGTTCATGTTCCGACAACTACCATCGGCTTCCCCACTATCGCTGTTTTCAAAGGTTGGGTTCAAATGGTTCAAGAATAAATTCAAGAACACTTGGTGGATGTACCGAGTCAAATTGTCGGACATTTAAAATTAGGGTTACATCCAAATCGCCCTCGTCCTGTAATAATGGTATTAAATTTGATTTTTGGCTACCTGAACCCATAGCAAAGTAAATTAGATTGTTTTTTTTTCTTTATGCGCAGAGAGTCGAGGATACAAGGAATTTTTTGTTTGTTATAACGCGTTCAAGTTACACCTTACCACCGTAATTAAGGCTTTTGCCCTAGGCGATGTCGACGTGCACACAGGAGGATCATTCATTCAATTTCCTCTGAATCATTCAGATTCGAACTTCGTCAACTACCGTGTATGCTGTTTGCCTTTTGTGGAACCTGAACGTTGAACGTTTGAACGTGTTTAGCCCAAAACAATCCAATAATTTTTGGTGTGAGTTTCAGAATCGGACGCGGATAGAGCCCTCGACAGACACTGTAATGCACTCGCAGGCCATCCTTCTGAATCTGGTTGAGACTGCGGAATGCCCTAGCGGTCTAGCGCCATAATAGAAACCGCAAAAATCTATCCACAGAACCGACATAAACCTCCGGGTCAATGAAACCACGCTGATAATCTACGTTTTGATACCCTAATGTAATTCGACATCGGGTTCCTCCTCCGGTTGTAGAACATGAACCACAAGTTGATCATCACGAAAACAAAGAACAAAATAAAAGACCCGAAAGTCGCGCTGCGCCGTATGGAAGAGTCGCACAGTTTGTGTGTATCCCGGATGTCGAACCTCCAATCCATGGGAGTTCTTTCTTGCCTTCCTAGTAGAGCATAAGCACGGTTGTATGCTTGCTTTGCTTTGTCTGGCTGGCAAAGTCTAGCATAGAGCTCAGCTTGGGAGTTAAGGCAGATGGCAACCATGAACTTGTTTCCGATTAGTCTTGGGCGTCCAGTATCATTCCCGACGAGCTCGGGTTTATCTCCCATGTGTTCAAACATGTTTGCGGAACGGTTATACAGATGCAGAGCCTGACGAAGGGATCCCCGCAGGCGATTCATCTCGGCAAGATGAAAAATAGAATAACCCATCTGCGCGTCATTCCTGAAGGACCTGAATTCCTCGTGAGCCTCATTCAGTCCATCCTCTGCTTCACCATAGTCTCCACGCAAGTAAAGGGCAATTGATGTCTGATACAAAGCAACCGGGGCATCTCTTCGAGGGCCATGGATCAGGTAATGGCGCCTCGCCCTTGCAGAATGCCTTATTGACTCCGTCGGATTGCGAAGTCTGTATACCCTTCCCATTTCTCGTTCAGAGTCGGCGATGCAGATGTGGTCGTCAGATGAACACGTCATTTGGGCCTCCGTAATTGTTTTCATAGCGTCTGAATAACGATCGTCCTGGAAGTAGACAATCCCAATCCCACGAAGACAAGCAGACATGCCACGAGCATCCTCCGTGTGCTTGAAGCGTTTGTATGCCAAAGAATACAATTGGATAGCGCGGGTATGTTCGTTTCGCATACGATGGATGTCAGCAATATGAACCTGACCTCGTGCAGCCCCATTCCATTGACCGAGTTTTTCATACCAATGCACCGCTTCCTCCAATGCCTCAATCGCTTTTGGATAGTTATCTAGTCTCAAATATAGCTTCCCAAGGCGTAGCAAGGGAAGCGGCAAAAGGAAAATTGTTGCTGGTGTATACTGATTTCGTATCAGTTCGACAGTCTTCTTGGCTATGCCTATGTTCGGTATATTCCAGAAAAGATAGTTGGAGTAATCAGTGGAAGTCGCAACCGAGGTAGTGCTAAAATTGTGCTCCAAAGTGTCTAGAAGAACAGCTTTGGCATTTATTTCTTCTTGGGATAGACGGCGAGCACGTTCAATAAAATCTTGAGCCCCTGGATCATGTCCTGCCTCGTGGATTAACCGGAAGTAGAATGCTCGAACGTTATCCTGATAGGAGGGGTCGAGCGAATAATGGCGTAGCATGTATGAACGGATGGTGGGATGCAATTGCCAGACATCAGGTGATTTCGTCATAAGGGAGGTTTGGATGAGGGCTGCTGCCACGCGATCGACGTCATGAACCCATGGAACGATCCCCCGGAGATTCTCGTGGATAATGGCACCAGGTAGACCTGCAACGGCGCGGAGGAGCACGGGAGCTTCTGGGGACGATTTCATCAATGGACCTTCAAGTGACATAGTAATGGAGAGGTCGAGCTTGTTCATGGGGTCACCGCCATGCTTGTAGGGCCGAGTTTCAACTTGTTGGGATAGCCGTCTGTTCCATATTTCCAGGATCTGAGACGTCGTGAGGTTTTCCTGCCCATATGACGCCATGAGGACGATAGGTAGAGGGATGCAATCAACCGCACGAAGGAGATCATGAAGGCGATTATCGATCTTTTTGCTGGGACATCGACTCCTGAACAGCATTTCTGAAGCACCTAATGATAGTGGTTGGATGGAGTCGAATTGGTGCCACTGCACTCCAAGATGGGCGGCAGGATAATGTGTATTGCGGGTTGTAAGGAGAATTGTGCACTGAGGGAACGACGCCAAGAATGCCAAAACATCCTCGATGGCTTCCTGCGCAGTGGAAGGTTCCCACATGGTTTCAAAGTTGTCCAATACAATAATGCGAGGGACATTATGGTGGCTCAGAAAATATTTGATGTTCTTCCGGTGGTCGCCTGACCCTGCAAGATCCAGATCAAGACTGTCGGAAATGTACTCGAGGAGCTTTTGAGACTTCAAGTCATCCGCAATATCAGAGGCTTCGCGGCAGGAGACCCAGTGACGCGCGTTCCCGAAATGTTGCGCGATATGGGGGTGGTGGATAATTCCAATCGCGGTCGTGGTTTTACCCATTCCAGGGCCACCTTTGAGTGCTACATGTTTTTTGACCTCGGACTGGAGGATTTTGTCAACGATCTCCTGGATAAGTTCATCGCGTCCATAGATCGGAATAACGGCTGGTAGCGACAGGAGTGGACTGGAAGGGCGGATCTTGAAAACCTTCATACTAACGCCAGTGCAAGTTACTACTAACAAAACGACCACTATCAACAAATAGCAATAGGCATATTGTCGCCGGAGTGGGGCGAACGCAAAGGATGGTGTGTGTGCCCGGTCTTCTGCCTGCTCTGCCTCAAGTGCATTGGCTGGCGAAGTTGCAAAGGAAGTTGAAGTTGGAGGTATATTGGACCTAGGCGCCCACAGATCAGTTACAAGGCGCTCAGCTTTCAGACAATGACCCAATCCTGAAATTCACCTCAACTGTTCAGAACCAGACATTTTCTACGATGAAATGATGAGCTCTTTTGAAAAGACGTGGTCTGGGAAAGTCGGGAGGTTCAAGGGACCTGAACAACGTGTTTAGCACACCAAAGGGTGTGCCCGACAAAATATACCAAAACAATCCTATAATTTTTAGTGACCTGTGGGCTTCAGAATCGGACGCAGAGAAAGCCCTCGACCGATACATTATCAGTAAAGTTGATTTCCGATGACTTGTTGATAGTGTGACGTCCCGGTGGGACGCATTCAGGACCTCGATTGCCCATCGCCTTGGACATGCCGGTTTGCAATGGTGGTTGGAGACGAGAGTGACCTTGTGATTGCCCGGGCCATGGAGTTTGGGGACATCTTGTCCAGACAAGTGGCCTCAGAAAAAGAAATACACATACTTGAAGTGAATTATGTAATGGTGCTGAACCCTTCTTCAAATGCATCTGAGCAAAGGTCTTTCCACGAAGCATGGCAGCGAATTGTGTGAGAAGCTCAGCCGGTCAACAGCTAACCCAACCAGTTTTCTTCAGACTTTGGCCGTCGGTTGGTGAAGTATGCCTCTTGCTGAATGTTTCGAACCGCATCTGATTTTTCCAGCCGCATGAAAAGAAAAGTCGCTTGCGTTGTGGTTCGGCAGCTAAGGTGAATGAATGTTAGACTTTATAAGTCCATGACATGGAACGTACATCTCAGCATTCTGGCTAGATGCTGTTCTCTGTGTGAAAATCAAATATTTTAAATCGAATTTTTGTAGGACATGAGGCAACTGAGAAGTTTTGAATCGATGTTATCAAATGCATACTTTGCATCAGGTACATTATGTAATTCGAAGCGGAAATACCCGCAACTATCAATCGTTTCCGATACGAGAGACTGTAAGAATACGACCACTCATTCCGAGTCCGACTCGGAGTCTACCTGGCTATTCATAAAGTTATTGTCATCGTTGTCGTCCTCATCACTATAGTCATATCCTCATCTTCGTCTTCATCCTGAAAGAGCACAGTTACATAAGTGACCAACAGCCACAAAGTCAATCGCTTACCTTTGTCAATTCCATAGCTACACGACGTCGCTTCGTCAGTTGCCTCGGAGGTTCGGGCGATGGTCGTTTTAGAATATTATCCATGTAAAACTGGGAACTTGATGTACTAGGGAGGCCGAGACTACTCGTCAACC
>Ga0307517_10005156_pt1 | contig 19830 bp, 25 predicted proteins | sample 23_EM_MG_FD_194515 | JGI IMG/M metagenome (GOLD analysis project Ga0307517, IMG submission 194515) | Populus trichocarpa ectomycorrhiza microbial communities from riparian zone in the Pacific Northwest, United States - 23_EM | ecosystem: Host-associated > Plants > Roots > Unclassified | place... | reverse complement strand
CTCACCACCAAACTTATAGAACGCAAAAGTGTCGGTCATGGGCTCTGCACAGCTATCACAAGTTATGACGACAGTCTCAAAGTATGACAATCTTCCTTGACTATTGGAGATGCTGACACGCTTTCTGCCCAATTTTAGAGATCCATCCCAGCATTCGTCACTACAAAATGAGATCGAGGAGCAATCGACGGCACTGTACTCAACAGCACGTCTGTGGGATGACGGAATCATCAAACCAACAGACACAAGGGATGTCGTTGGCCTCGGTCTTGCGTTGGTTTCCCGTCAAAAGGGTGTGGGAAGTGGATCCCAGAAAAAGACAACAACATGGGAAGGTGATGGGAAGGGCTTTGGTGTTTTCAGAATGTGATTTATTCTGGATGTAAAATTTTTAGAGAACGAAACACCGTTTCTTTTAGTGCAGAGACTCGAATTTTAACGGGCGCTAACGGGCGCTCAATTCCAGCCTCGTGTCGCAAAGTTTGGCATGGTCGGCGTTGCCAAATGCCAAGGAAAACGTGGGATGACCAAACTTAGACCACCATCATTCAAGTTCGCCACAATTTATACATACTGTCGACGCCGTTCCGATTGTGAACATACCTTATAGTCGTCTGAAATGGATAGAAATGCCTGAGACTCAACCCATCGAACGTCTTCCAACCCCCACTCAAGCTAAACTTCGTTCGACACAGCTCCTCACCTCTGTTCCCCAAGTTGTGTCCGAGCTCGTCCAGAACTCTCTAGACGCAAATGCTACTCGCATCGATATTGGACTACATTGCAAGGAATGGATGTGCTGGGTCCGCGATGATGGGCATGGCATCAACAAAGCAGGGCTCGAAAGCTTCGGACAGGGTGAAGAAGGGCGTTACAGTAAGTCCCTGTGTAATACTGGAAGTTGAAAGATCTTCATATACCTGAAAGACACGTCCAAGACATATGATATCGAGGCCCCTGGTTCTACCTCAACGTTCGGCTTCAGGGGAGAAGGTTGGCAGCTCGAACAGCCCTTGAATTTCTTTCCATTGACCATAATAAAACTTGTTCAGCCCTTGCCTCTGCCGCAGACGTCGCCTGTCTGGAAATATGTTCCCGAACTGAAAAATCACGAAATACATGGTCCATAATCCTGAAGGTACGTCGCGTCAGTCTTCGCAGTATCGAGCTAACCAATACGCAGGGTAGTAAGAAATTGTATTTTGGACCTGCTGTGCGGTGGAAACGCGAAACGGCTGGGACTACTGTCTATCTCAGGGATATATTCTATAATGCAAGTTTCTCTGACAAAAAATTTAAAGCGCGTTATACTAACTTGTATGAAGCTACCTGTCCGTCGTTTATCCCATACCCCGCCTCCACGAACATGGGACCTTGTTCGCCGGGAAATAGAGATATATTCGCTCATGTTCCCCCATGTTGCTTTTTCATTGGAAGATACAACTTATGCAGACGAACCTTCTCAGCAAAAGGACCATATTGTACGAATACCAAAGGTTTGTGCAAGCCCGAAAATAGATTCCTGGCTGTTAACGACAAGGTGCAGACCACCTCCACTCTCGACTCATTTCGACACTTGTACGGTAACGCACTGACAGAGGCAAGTGCAATAAATTTTCTTCTCGAAAATAAGTCAATGCTATCTCTCGTATTAGCACACCGAAGCATTGGATATAATTTCTGGGTCAATGAGAATAGAAGGGTTCATCAGTCTTACAGGAGCCAATTCCAGAGTAAATCATCTAAGCTCTATGCAGGTTCAAATTTTCTGAAACTATCTGCACAGATTTATCAATTCCTTTGTGAGCATAACCGTTTCAGACACCTGTCGTATCTTACCGAGCTATCTGTGGTCAAGACATCAATCGCCATCCTGTGACCGTAGCTGACCTTGGCCGAGTCATTGACTCTCAGTTTGCTTCCAGTTCGTTCGGAAAAAATGTATGATTGGATTTAGGATTTAATTGAACAAGCGTCGCTGATTGGAAGTAGGCTCTCGATGAGGTTGGAGAGAGGGATTTACCACGTTCGAGTATGTTTACTTCCCAATTCAAACGTGCGTCATCTTACGGTCAATGGAATACTAGCGATAAGGCGCTCGCCTCGAAAGAGCGAAAAGAAGCCAGTTTACGTTCTCAATATATCCATTGCCCCTGATGAAGTTGACAATTTCCTGGACCCGGCTAAAAATATTATCCAACTCCGAGTGAGTTAAGCATTCTTCAAATATCTGATCATGTTCATTACTAAATTTATCTGTCCAGAATAAGTCCAATGTGCTTTGGTTCTTGTCATCGACTATCCAGTCCTTCCTGGAGAAAAATGGCTTCTTGAATCAAGTGCTACGTTCTTCCATGAGATCCTCGCCTTCGCCTCGGAAACGGAAGAAGTTGAATCTAGATGATTCGGATTTTGCAGAACCTGATTCCATTCGCGAGATTTCCTCGTTATCATTAGAAGATACCAGTCAAGCTACACCATCGAAGGAATCCGTCGGTCTTTATGCCTCAACAGTCTGTACTACTATTTTCCAGACAACGCTTATCACTTAAACAACTTATAGGAGGGCATCTCGAAGGGGATCATGTGGACGGATTCGGCGACAGGCGAGCAGTTCGTTATTAATTCACGGACCGGAAACTCCTTCTGTCAGACGGGCAAGGATTACGGAGAGAATGAGAAAACGGGGTTCACTACTCGTGAAGCGGGTAGGCGTACTCTGAGGCAACAAGAAACCAAGAATCCGGTGTTTGGGAGTACGGAACCTGGGGAAAAGAAATTACCCATGTGGCTCGAAAAGGCGCTCGAAGTATGTTTGGTGTCATCCTGTCCATGTCTTGGATCTGCTGACCATAGTTCAACAGAGCAATCGAACATATACCATGGCTGAAAGCAGAATCCCCTCTGTAAAAGTGCCCCCTCCCATTCCGTCGGACAATGACCTTTTCCAAAACGACAAACATGCATGCCACATACAGAAATCCTCGCTTCTAGACCGTTTCAAGCCAGCCAACTTTGGTTCGTGTCATGACACTGCCTTGCATCGATTCACGAGGGCAGATATTCGGCAAGCCGAAATTATAAACCAGGTCGACAGAAAGTTTATTGCCTGCCGTATCCCAAAGGACCCCGCCTCAAAGTCAAAATCCCCGGCAAGAGCGGCGCAGTCCAACTCTATGCTTGTTCTTATTGACCAGCATGCCGCAGATGAAAGGGTCCGCGTGGAATTCTTTCTGAAGGAATTATTTATGGAGTTTCTTCACTCCCAGGACCAAACAGACACTAATCCTGTTGGGGGTATTCGGATTAGGGAATTAAACCCACCTCGGCCTGTGCTGCTCACACAACACGAGGCTCTCGCTATTAAACGGTCACAGAATACCCGCGCGATGCTACGCCAATGGGGAGTCCGATTCACAGAGTCGTCGACCAAATTTGACAGTGCTTCGGATTCCGGATACTCCCAACTTCTTGTTTGTTCTATTCCTGAGGTTGTGAGCGATAAGGTCTGTGTTCTGCATTGTTGTTGTGTTTGTCCTATGGTTGTTGACATACCTTTTGTCCACACAATGGACAGCTGCTTCAAGGAGATGAACTGCGGGATTTCATCAAAGGATTCCTTGGCCAAATCCAAAGTGGAGAGCTGCTATTCTCAGATTCTCATCTGGATTTGCCTCCTGAAGCAGACCAAGACGAATTTCATTGGTTGAAGGCTGTGCGTCGGTGTCCAAGAGGTCTGCTCGACCTCATAAATTCGAAAGCCTGTCGAGGCAAGTCCGAAATAGATTCCCAGTTAGACAATTTGCTCATGATACTGACGAAATTACTGTTTGGTCCGTCCTAGGTGCCATAATGTTCAACGACTCACTTTCGGTGGCCCAATGCGAGACGTTGGTGAGGCAGCTCTCGGAGACAGTTTTCCCATTCCAGTGTGCCCATGGACGGTTCGTCTTGGCTCTGTATTTTTACCCCAGAATTCCTTATCCTCTACCCGACGACTAGGCCATCCCTTGTGCCTTTGATCGAGACAGGAGCAATTCAAGAAAACACACACAAATATAAGAGAAGTAGGAAAGACTGGAACCGATTAGAGACAATAGGGGACGTATAATTGTTCGCCCGTCTTCGCACATAGCCGGTGGTAATTGGAATCAATTGGGGATAATTGTTTGCTTTCTCACAGGCAGAATGAAACAAGGAGCCATTATAGTCTTTCTGTGGCATTGTCTCGACAATCCCTAGTTTGTTAACCTGTGCGCTTGTGCTAGGAAAAATGACTTTGGATCTTATCTGTATCTCCTTGTTTTTTTATGTGGGAAATCTTATCTCATCGCCAGTTGACGCTCATGTGACTGATTATTGATCTTATCTGAAATCGGAGTCCCGTGACGCGTCATGACATCAGGGAACGATGCCGTAATCAAAGCGGCAAATCGAGTATAAAGGCGGGCCTATATTTCATTCAAAACACATATAAAACCCCTCCTACACAATATCACACACCAACAATGACAAAACTCACGAAAGTTCTCTACAAACCTGATCATACACAACCTCACGAATACAGCATCATCATCAATCCGGAGCAGGTATGTCAAACCCTTCAAAACGATCACCATGGTCACTCATGTTCTGTTCGTTGCGCCTAGTACAAGAAATGGATGGAAGGAGGTAAGCATCATATGGCATATTGTGACGTTGTACCACCAGAATTGACGCCGTTTACTCCAGATACGTAAATACCACGATATCGACCACCTGGAATTACTGATCTTAAGTCGCTTTCGCAGAACAATCCCCTTGGCCGATGTGGTGGACTGTAAGCTAATCTTTATCGAAATAGCACTTGAGATCTCATGCAGAAATTTTAAAAGCTTTCAAGGTTTTCGTCTCAGAACATGGAACGCAAGGGATCCTCGGTCAACCTTCGAAGCAACAACTTGACACCGACTTTGGAACACATAAAGATACAGAGGTCGTGGTGTTCATCCTGAAGAACGGAAAGGAACAGCCCGGAGAAGGGATATCGGGATCGACCAACATGAACCTCGCCAGAGGCCCCAGCGGCATCCCGGAGCGTCGTAACAGGGGGCCGAACATCAACATCTGATCATCGTCCATCACGGAACTTGAACCTCAACCGCGTTCTGCATTGTAATTATCATCATCATCCAAGTTGCTCCAAGTTGTCGTCACCGGTACCAATTCCTCAGAAGTCAAATCCAATTGTATTTTATTCACCATGACTAGCTTGTTACATGGCTTGTCACCTGTAAGCCATCGCTTGATTAGGCCCAAGACGCCCCAGTGATAAAGACATACATCAAGACAGAAATATGAAAAATATCAACACCCCAACCATAAATACATAAAGCACCGTATGTAGTTGTACAATATGGAAGGCATTGAGCAGTAACACAAAAGCTCAGGGATAGTCTTGGCATTGTCCGAATCTGCCTTGCAAATACCCTTCATTACTGTGGCACTCCCATCCTGCCTAAACGTTGGCTACTCCTCATATCGTCATTTCTGTCGGACCCTCGAAACGCGAGACTGATGAATACCAGATATCAAAGTTAACTCCACCTTCTCGAAGGAATGGACTCCACTTCATTCTGGAAGATAGCCGAGACTGCGCTGACCGAAGCACAACTATGTCGTTACTCTTCAGAAGTACGACACATGTAGCACGAATCGTTAACGTCCGGGTGAACGATGTCTTCTTGCATGCATGCTTCAAAATATTTCTTACCTGTGGTCAATTTTCCCTAGTTCTCGTCATTAAATCAACATGATTGCCCACGACGTCTCACATCCAATAAGGACATTGATATAACGTAGCCTGGAACGCATTTATCCACTTTGACTCGTCGATGGAAGTCACTCCGCGTCAAAAAAGCTCGCAGGTTGACGGGGATTCCTCCACGAGTCCGACTTATGACGTTTAAGTCATAAAAGTCCTTTCTATTCTGAACCTTTTTCCTTCCCAATGTCGTCCTTTGATGTTATACGCGGTCTGGGACATGCCGGAGTCCCACTTACCTCCGGTGCGATCTGCCAATGCTCTACCGAAAAGAATCCAGTGAGCTGGAAAGATAGTATACGCTTCACAGTTTTTGAACCCAGAAGCGCTTTGCAACTCCACTTGAATGCGACTCCTCCAGATGTATTCAATTTCTGGCGATATACACAAATCTATTAATAGCGAAAGCTTGCAACCGACTTGGTGGAAGAGTTTTCGAAAACAGATAAAAACCAGCTTGGTCGACCCCCAAGTTTGTTCACTCCAACAATCCACAACGATTGTCCGAGCCTTCTCCCTTAGCATGCAATTCAAGCCCTCTGGTTCGCCACCCTTTAAATTGCGCTGTGATCTCTGCTCATCGAACCGAGCCACCCGCAGGTTAGTGCCACACTGGCGACCTCCGGCGCTCCAACAACGTCCAGGCCGCTGACTATCGGTTCTCTGCCGTTCTCAGTCTTTGGTTGTTGTCCAGGGTATCACTGGCCTTGTTGGCTCCACATCACCCGAGGCATCTCCTGGCTTATATGCATCTATTAGTGGACGTTCGATTTTTATCGATGCTGATGAGGTATCAACAGCTCCAAGTCGGCCCAGCCTGTTTACTGCTCTAATAAAGCCTTTCTTCATGATCATCAATCCCTAAAAATCACCATGTTCGATAAATCCAATTTCTGCCCAATACACAGCGTTGTTGCCCTCGGCTTCACTCACAATTATTTAATTAGTTGCCGTCGCTTGTACTGCTGTATTCGTAATTGATTTTTGGCTCAGCACAAACGAGTGGAAACAAAATCTGACCTGGGAGACAAGTTGACCAATAACTAATACGTACTACTAGGCTACAACACTAGAGATACAAGGTAAAAAGAATTAAAAACTAACCCCAAGTGAAACTCGTCATAAGTCATCGGAATACATATTCGCAGCCCAGCAGTAATGCCCACACCCGGCAGCACATGGTTGGCCTGCAAGCTTCATGGCGTTAACCTGCACAAGACTTTGTGTGGCCAAAGTGCTAGAGGGCAGGCTGATTTCGGAAGCGGCGTCATTCTGTGAACTCAATGCATCTGACACACTGGCTGCCACGCTGGACATGGACATTGTATCATCATCAGTGGGAATGGAAGGTGGGTTTCGGTTAGATGGGCGACCCCTGGCATTAGGCAAGAATAAACTTGGAAGATCGATCATAGGTTGTTCAAAGTAGCGTCGACTATAGCAGGATTGGTGTCCGCCGTGGTTGCAAACTGAACATTGAAACAATAGTGCGCGGACAGGAAGACGGCTGGGGGTTTGTGAGTACAGTTGAAATGAAACGTATAAAATGGGCCCACCAGATGGAACACATCACACACGATGCTTTACATCCCAGACAATATGAGAAGGCGCCTTTATTTATTGATTTGGAGCTGAATGAGCCAGCCGGCAAAATGAGAGGTTTTCGACATTTCCCGCATGAGGTATAGATTGTCGTCTCCAGCTACATAAAAAGCGAAAATAAACACTGAATTGGTTGTGAGGGTTTATCCCACATACTAGTGTTGTTTTGCGGATTTCTTCGGCAGGACAATATTTTCTCAGATAAGCAGCACATGTGTACAGACGCAAACGTGTCAGCAGTTCTACACGGAAAAAAAAGATTATTTGTCGGTTGATGTGAGCGAGTCGGCGAGATTTACCGATGTATGAGTCCAGAAAACGGGTAACGCGTGCTTGTGATATCTGGAGCTCTTCCGGAGCAACAAGAGCAAGCATTGCACACATCTGAACGTCACCCTAAAAGATATTATCAGCAATTCCCTCAAACCCAATGACTGGAAGAAAAGTAACGCACCTCGTCCGCAAATTCCTCAAAGGTGCCTCTCAAAGTATCTAAGGTGGTATCTCTAAATTTCTTCTCCTCCATTTGGATAATATCTATCCTCCTTTCCGTCAAATGGCTCTCATCTAGTTGCTGCTCAGGTTCATTCGGAATAACAGGCGTTGGCTTCGAATTATTTATAGCAAGTTCAGAAATAGTTTGCGACTTTTGTCGACTGTGTCCTGAATGAGCAGCTTGGGGGTGCTGATGAGTCGAGGGTACTTCAACGTCCTGGATGTCGTCATGGTTGAGCGACGTCTCAGCAGCTGTGATGGTACGTATACTGCTATGAGATTGGTGATGGGTCAGTGGCCTTGACTGGGGAGCGGCAAGAGAGGCAACCGTTGAACTCCGACTGCGGATCCTCGTTTGAGTGGAGCTCTTATGGCGGACTTTTGTTGACCTGGATATCGTACCTGGCGATCCCGAACTATTTGACTCAGTGTCAGTGGATTGGGGCGACGGGGATGCGTCGTCGTCGTCTCGGGCAGGATCATCTTCGTCCTCGGTCCACACTTGATGAGACGCGATCCTCGAAAGAGGGCTTGGTCCCGCAGGTATCATGCGAGTGCCAGTCAAAACCGGAGACGTTAAAGGATGAAGGTCAGGTTCTTCATCGCTAGCGTTGGCATTGGCTGTCTCCTCGCCGTCTCCGTCTTCCTCTTCACTTCCCGAAGAATCCGAATCGAGTACACCTTCTCCAACATGTCGAAGACTTGGCATACTTCGATCAACCGGACTTGAACTTTGCAAAGGTGGAACAGACAGTGAAGGTCGCCTCAGCAATGCAGAAGTTGCAAAAACACCAGAATCCACGGATTCGCGTCGGCCGAAAGGGGAGCTTTTTAAAGGCATCCCGGGAGGAAGGGCGATGGGAAGGTGATGTGGAGAGGAAGAAGTCGATGAGGTAGGTGTTAACCTACGGGAGGTAGAGGAAGACGGGATATGGGATGACATTCTAGATAAAGACTCGGTCGTCGATCGTCTGCCAGGACTAATCTTATGGCCAGAAGTAGCAGAGTCGGTGGTTTTGGTACTTAATGATGGGGGGAAGGAGTAACCGCCCGCCGGCGTTAGCTGAGGATTCTGGGTCATTAAGGGGCTAAGAACTTTCTTGGCTGAAGGGGGTGGCGAAAGAGGAGGGGTGGGGGGGTATTCAGGTATATATTGAACTAAAGAAGCTCCGAGTAGGAGCCATACTTGCGATGCAGCCTCATGCCCCGCCATGAGCGCGACCTGTTCAATATATCAGTTAGGCGGTTACTGAAAAAGGGAGGAAAACTTACTTACACTAGAATTATAAGCACATATATCTTTGCAATTACGACCTTCAAAAATATAGCCCCTTGCAAGGGCAGAAAATATTTCGAGATCGTTCGCTGTGAAGTCAGGCGCGTAGGTCCCGACTGATTGGGTTTTGATACGAGCTAAAGGATCTCCCAGAGCCTTAGCTGCAGATTTTCGTAATTCGACGTTATTTGGCTGCTCTGGCGGTCTGTTGCAGTCGTCAGATTACTTCAATGGGAAGGCGATGGACCTCGGCATCTTACATGTCGTCGTATGGAATTTCCCAGCGGCCATTTGCATCGGCAACAAATGTCACCGATCCAGAAACCTCCCAAGTCGCAGCGACTCGCGGCATAGAGTCTATGGGCTTAGTGACATCTCTTAGATCAAACTGTGAGAAAGACCCAGTAGCGTGCTGGGCCCAGAGAGCATGTGAATCCCCAAACGCAATGTCTGAATATCGGTCAGATAAGAGGGAGTATGTCACCAGCAAATAAGCATACCAGTAACACCCCCTTCCACAGCCGATTTGTTCACAGACCACTTTGCCAGCCAGCCCCGACGAACGTCCCAAATCTCCACGGAATCGCCGATCGAATTCAAAGCAGGTTGTATTTTGTTTTCAGTAACGGCAGGAACAGTGAGTTTATCTTTGCCTGCGTAATGGTTATCAGGCCGCAGCAAGGTGTCCAATCCGACCCCACTGCCGGTGCGAGGAAGAGCCCCAGTGGTCGCGCTATTTGCCGAAGGTTGAGAGGAATCCACAGCCGCAGTAGAGTATTCCGTGTTAGAAATGAGAGCAAGCTCACATTCATATCCTGGCCTCCACGCGATGCGACGGACGGGAAAGGAAGGATGAAGGGTGTATGTAGCTTTGTGAGGGATGTGCGTGTTTGCTCCGGGGGATGTCAGGTCCCAGACCTGCAGATTGCTTCAACTTGTGTGGTTTCCCATAATCAACACGCTTACCTTTACACATCGGTCTAATCCTCCACTAACAAGCCAGCCGTGGCTATTGCCAGTCATTTCAACTTGCCCTCCAACACCCATTGAAACAGAGTTTTGGGAACCTACACCACCCGTGGAGCACCAATCGAGAGTTGTGACTGAAGCCGAATGGGCGACAGGTAACTTGTCCAACTGTCCGCGTTGGCCCATTCGCAGGTCCCACCTGAGAATATATGTGAAGGAGAGAAGAAGAGGAACTCCAGCCTTGAACTAACCGATATATGCTGCCATTATCTAGACCGACAACCGATTGTAATGGCTGCCAGAAGCTTGGAGAAAATACAAGGCTTCGAACAGAGGTCGGATGGTGGACGCGCATAATGGATTTTGACATATCTCGAAGATCCTTGAGTGCTAACATTCATAAATGCCGAGCGATTGGAATGAATAAAGGACTTACCCAAACACGCATATGGCCATCGGCTGAGCCGGTGATGCAGTAGTGGTGAACGACCTGTGACACGGATATTTTGTGAATAGAACGAATGTGATCCTTCGTTCGTCGTTCTGCATTGGATGTGTTCAGCTTCAAGTGAAAGAAATGACAACGGATACACACCATATTTTGTAACTCCAGATTTATTAAGATCCCACATTATCAATTCGCCATTTCGTGCACTGGTTAGTATCTTGTTATTGAACACTAATTTGCATGATCAGAAAATAAAATGGGGAACAACGAAATAACTGACGGCCTTGTCCCCAAGCAACATCCGTACTTGCACTGTCAATTTTAAGCCCACTTCCATCCCAGAAGTTGCGCGACGCGTCGATTCTGTGACCTCCTCTTCCAACTGCGGACTTGTGTTCGACGTTGTTCGATTGCGAGGGATCCGATATGCGCAAAATTCTGAGGGCTAGATTCCACTGAATTCAGTTGACTATCAGGAATTAGTAGCAGCGCACTAACATTCCTTTCCGGTGACGGCGCATCGAATGCCATCCTCTGACTTGGCCATTGAGCCTCCGCCGGGCGGTGTTACACGACCAAGGCGAACATTGCGAGACGGTCCTCGATAGCCGTGTTCCCTTGAGTCGGAAAACTTATCAAACGGATTTGCAAAGGTCTGGATGCTGAGTTGAGGGGTGGATACGACCATGGTGAGCCGTCGCAGTCTTTCCTTGCAACCGTATGTTTTCCCGTTCGTCGTTGGGCCCGGAAACTCGTCATAGTCATCACGTGAGTGTTTGCATTTGGAAATTCAAATTGGCGCTCATGTCGGATTTGGTCACTTTTGTTCCAGTTCGTGCTACCAAAGTCGACTACAAATCACCTCGACAGACGATTGAGCCCTCATAAATAGCAGTACCAAAAGCGACTCATATATTGTACGAGGCGATTAACTAATGTGCCAAGCTCCGAGTCTCCAACCCCGGATGTTTAACTATCGAACGTTCCCTTACACAAGAGATGCTGTTAGTGAAAAAGGCTACAGAATACGATATACTGGAGGGAAAGCTAGTTTTTTTCGCATCATGTTCAATCTCTTTCACCATACTTTATTGCGCTTGCAGGTTGCTTGCAGGCGAAGAATTACTTACGTTCAATGTTGGGCGTTTTAACTTTTCTACTCAACTCTCCTCACTGGAATTGCATTCGTAAAGTTCTTCCTTTGTTCGATCGCTGTGGGGTGGTTCCGGTACAATCATTCCAGATTTGCGTTTGCAAAAAAGGTTTATAAATACATGAGGTAAATAAAACATGTATAATGCAGGCAATGTGAAGTCCCGGTAGGTAGATGTAACAATTAAGATATATAGTATATCTGGCCATCCATAAATGCTGATCCCTGATCCTAGATTGAATGAAATCCTGAGTCTCCCTTTCTAATTCTTCGCCTTGGAGGACTACTTCAAGCCGGCGGTCTCTGCCCATTCTCTGCTTCCCATTTGTACCAAGCGTGAGCATGCACGTGCAAATGCAAAGACCTCTTCCTCTCCAGTGAACATCGAGCTAGCACCAATAACGTCCTTGGACAGACCCTGTTAATGAAAAGGTTCAGGAGATGTCAGACGTCGACTGAAGTCAAATAGGAATCTCACAAGGTCATCCATGACGGCCCGCATGTCGTCGGAGATCTGCTTCGCTCCCTCATTCGGATCGTCCGAGAAAGCTCGGAAGACAGGGACCTCAGATGATACTACCAATTTCGTCTACAGGGTGAAATAATCAGCATCGGGAACTGGAAGATTATATAACGATGGTGTACCTTGCTCTCATAACAAGCTGTGTGAAGGCCTTAATGTGAGATTGAGCGTAAAAACTGAGAAGTTTATATATACGCACCATCAACGAAAGTAATAAATCTTCTCGCCTCCATGTCGTTGTTAGATTACACTGGGTCATCAAAAAAGTGGGTAAAGACGTACCAGATCCTTCTTGTCCATGCCCATCTTGGGGATGTTCAACACGAACACAGTTCCAAAGTTTTTGGTGACCTCAATGTAATCAGCAGCGCTTAAAGGCTGCCCACAAAGATCTTCAAAGCTAAATTTCGCAATCTTTGAAGTACTCTCTGGAACGAGAATGGTTCGACCCCATGTGTTCAGTTTTCGGTTGGGTATCGGAGGATCGTTGGGATCCTCAGAAGCCAGGGTATAAAAAATCTTATTGATTTCGCGGTCATTCTCTGGAGTGATGGGACTGTAATAGACATGGGATAGAGCTCGAGGTACTCGGCGATAATCTAAGGTCGCAGCAGGTAAGAAACGTTAAGAAGACCACGAGACTTTATAATTTACCTGTACCGGAGTCGAGATCGGTAACTTCGAAGTGAGCCTTTAATAGTTCAATAGCAGGTATGAAACTAGATCGCTGAATCCCATTCTTGTAAAGATCATCAGGGTGGCGACTGAAAAATCGAATAAATTAGTGTCGCCACATATCGATGAGGTACTCACTTTGAGGTCATTACACATACGACACCATAATTAACCAAAGACTCTAACAGCCGCCGCAAAATCATCGCATCCGCGATATCTGTTACTTGGAATTCGTCGAAGCAAAGAACAGAAGCCTCTCTGGCCAGATCCCGTGCCACTGGGATTATTGGGTCACCACCCTGGTACCCCATTGCGATTTTAGCAGCATGGAGCCGTTTGTGGACGTCTATCATGAAAGCATGGAAATGGACACGGCGTTTACGTTTCAGGGAAGATGGGAGGGTTTGGTAGAAAAGGTCCATAAGCATCGTTTTTCCAGTTCCAACATCGCCATAAAGGTAGAGACCTTTCGGGGCATTCTCTGGAGGGGCTGTGGGTATGGGTGTGTCGCGGCCGAATATCCGAGAAAGCTAGACAAGGTAATAAGCCTTCAATTTACCTTTTCTGGAGAATGGAAAATGCCATACCAGTGAATTCGAATTAGGTGACTCGGGTATCTGAGGAGGTTCGTAGCTGACAAGTTGGTCGTGTAAATCTTGGAGTTTTTGGATGATACGGGTCTGGTGGTCGTCACCCCGTAATGCACCCGAGTCTATTAGTTTTTGGTATTGGTGCAGTGGTGTTAAAATTACTAAGGCGAACGAATTAGAACAGATATTGAGGATAGAATAAATCATTCACTTGCCATCTTGGACGGAATCTCGGTTTGGGGTGTGGTTGGGTGGTGTTGTATTAGCCGAACGCGGGGCGAAAAAGCGTGGGTCGACGAGATTGGGATTCGGACCAGATCCGACTGCTAAAGAGGAGTTATCTGCCCTTCCATGGGCTTTCTCTTGAAGACGTGGCCGGGTGGAGGTGGAGGCGACGGAGGAAATGTGTGTTCGCTGATTAATCGATGCGGAGGCACGGGGAGCGAGTGGACGTGGAGAAGCAAGCGCTCGACGAACTGCTCTCATTGTCGGAGAGGCTGAGCGATGAGGTTTGGTGGAAGGTAGGGTGTGTTGTGTCGTTCCGATTGTGGGAGGACCGAGGGGCTTTCAATCAATCCCGGAAGGCACGTGATCCGGAGCTCTGATTCTCCTGGTTAAATATATCTTATCTCCGTGGTCTTCATGAGTGACGATGACGCAGAAACCTACATCTTGCTGCTGCTCTCCGATAGTAATCTCCCAACTGGCTCTTTTGTATCATCATCTGGGTTGGAGTCCTACGTGAAGCACGGATTTACGTCGTCTTCATCATCTGCGGTTGTCGCTACCGTCGAGTTTGTGCGCAATAGTCTTGCATCATATGCCCGAAGCGCACTTCCGTTTGTTTCCGATGCTCATCGTGCCGTCATGGAATATTCATCGTACCAGGAAACGGACGGAAAGGAAGGTGTGGGGACGGGAAAAAGACTCGATGATATTCTCAAGACCCTCACAGACCTCGACGGATTATATCAAGCCATGACCCTTAATCACGTCTCGCGACGGGCATCCATGTCCCAAGGCGTAGCTCTCCTTACCCTCTATTCAAAAGGCTTCTCGCGGCCTCCCACCTTATCCGCGTTCTCGGGTCCGGAATCACGCGATCATGAATCGCGTATGCGAATACTCCTCGACCAATTTAAACTCAAGGTGCGACGAGAAGAGGTGTTCGGCCATCTTCCAATATGCTGGGGTGCTTTAACAGCAGCCCTTGGCCTCAATCTGGGTACGTCTGCCACTTAAGTATCTTGTCAATGCGGCGTTAACCAGATAGTGAAGAACGTGCCCAGTATCTCCACCTTTTCCTCCATGCACGCAGCCTTCTCTCGGCTTCTGTCCGCTTGAACGATCTTGGACCGTATGGTGCTCAACAAATACTATTACACGCTGTCCGACCATTGGTGGCCACTGAAGCAACCCGGTGCCGAAATCTTCAGACAGGATTGCTGGACAATTCAGTTGAAGGATTTGATGAAGCCGCTCTGGGTCCCGCAAACACATGGCCTCTCGGGGAGATCTTGGCGGGCCGTCACGATTTACAACATTCACGTATTTTTAACAGTTAGATGACAAGTCACATTCTACAGTGAGGATTATAGGATCGGCGAATAGCAGAAAAATAGTGCATCCACAATTTCCCAAAGCACCGCAACTCCTATGATGCAATGGTGAGGGCCAACCTCGATGACACTTCCGCTTGCGATCGCACAAGGTTTGCAAGATAAGAAATCATCAACGTGTCCTGCACCGACGAGAAAGGATGCAATAAGCCCAAAATTATGAACTGTACAGCGCGTTAAACTGACCTGTAGGCTGGCGTTGAACCCGCCTTTTTCTAGATCATCCGTGCTGGCACCTAACGTGTCCATGAGATACCGCCCAATCGCCGGGTCGCCTTTTTTCTCGCCCGAGACAACCGCTCGCACATAGGTAAGTACCCGATCGAGCATGTCAGAAACAGACAGGATCGCGCGCTCGATAATCTCGAGGTCTGCTATAGGTTGAGAAGTTGTGGATGTTGATGAATTTGAAGTGTTTGCTAGGAGATCAACTATAGTGCAGAGTAAGATTGGTCCAAGCAATTATAAACATTGTACTGACGTCCACTCCTCTCTGCATCGTGGAACCGCAGTTCCACGGGCACAGGTACGAACACACAGTTCTCTGGTTTTGGGAACACACCCACGGGTGAACTGATTGTGCAGAAAGCCTGTAAATATTGATTGAAAATAGTATTCAACGAGACTGACCTGATGTACGCCCGTACGCCAGCGGCTTCACCTTCTTCAACACCAGTGTTCACAGCAACGTGGATAGCTTGATGAGGTGCGGTTTCTTGAGAATAGAAATTTTGGATGAGAGCAGAGTAGGTGTTAAGGTTCGATCCTGTTGAGTACCTGGGGAAAATCGTGCAATGTGATGAGTGCAAAGTATTGCCGAAGTATGCTCTACACTCACCAACCAACAATAATCTCCTTCGGGTTTACTTTGTGATGCAGTTCATACATGGTCCGGTGGTAATCCATGTCGACTGCGACTTGCTCGTCCGTTTCGCTGTGCAGCACAGCGAAAGATGACCGAACCTCTACCTGATTATCATGGCGTGTCCCGAGGAGAGTACCAATGACGCGATCCTGGGTGTCAGTGCGTCGCAGATAGTGATCCAAGATGGAAAAAAGGGCTACGGGATGTATTGTGATGCTTGTCGGTGTGCGCCTACAAAAAAAAGCATTTTGACATCGAACTCGTTAGCCAACTGGTTGATCTTTTCATGAATAAACCCAAGGGGGCTTACGGAACATTTGGGGCAGAATCTGTTAAGGTGGAGCCATGTATGTTAATCGCGGATGAGGTTGGTCCGAGAGGCATTTTTTTTAGTGAAGAAGATACTTTTTGAGGTCAGGGAACAAGCACCAAAAAAAGTGACCACGGCAGATACCGAGAAACCTTTCTTGCTGCCACTCTCGTCACGTCCTTTTCAGCGACCCAAAAAACTAAACAGTATGCCCTCAGAAGAGACAAAGGTATGCAGTCGCCATATCCCATCTAGTCTACTCTCCTTATAATTTATTTCTAGGAACGTATCGGCAAAGTCGTTGAAGTTGGCCGCGTGCGTGTTTTCGTTGGATTTCGGCTTGAGCTCGAACTCATCACCTTCCATCTCTTGACAGACTATCCTCCACTATGGCTGGATTCCACTCATCATATATGTTGGATTTACCAGAAGCAACCCACAACCGTCGTTGATCAAGTACGTCGACGTACGCTGTGCCCTTGAAACCGCTGTGCTAATCCCTCTGGCAGGTTGATTAGCCCTCTTGCGTAGACAGCTCAGCGGCTTGTAATATCATACTAATACTCCTCTTAATCGAAAAGGCGAACCACGCCCCGTTCTAAATGCACACGCTCTGTGAAGGTCCTGAGTTTCGTTATTTGAATTTTGAACAGGTTGTTTTTGGGATCATTGCAAAGTGAGTTCTTCGTTTTTCTCTCCAGGGGGGGGAGCTATGATTATATATGTCGTGGTGGTACGACTCGTACCCTGACTCACACTCGATTACTCGAGTTTTGAATGCATTTTTGCGTTGTAACTGTGTTAATTCACTGGTTTATGCGTTGGAATGGTGAATTTGACGACTTGACAAGGCCAGATATGAGCTTGTACCTCCTCTACCATTCCTACGTCAGCTACACTCTGGTCAACTGACTATTCTCTCTCAGAAAGATTTCGCAATTCAAGAATAACATTATGACCTGGTATGTAGGAACTCAAAGGTATACTCTCCGCAAGTCACCTGCGCCGGTAATTCGCTTGCAGATCGGACATAGTTTTGTAGAACCAAGACACCTCAACCAGCACTCCTTGCAACACGTATGCCAGCAACCTGTTGACACCGTCGGTTCTGTATATGGGTCGATACAGATTCGACAAAGAAGCGGTGCTGAGGAAGCCACGGGTGCAGATTCCTGGTGAAAGCCCTTTAGTAACTCGATCCCCAAAGTTAAATTGTCATTCCTCACCATGTATTTGAGTTTCTTCTCCAATGCATTCATCAAGACCGTTTTATCACCTCGCTCACGCGCCAACAGAATCGCCAGGTCTAGTTTCTCTGCTTCCGCGATGTCCATGACGTCCATCTGAGATGCTTCTCCTTTCCCAAGTGCAGGATGCTTTGCTGTTTTTCCAGACACAATGAGATCACGCAGCGTCATCTGTTCTAGCTGAGCTTCGTCGTCATTGTCGCCCATTATTTCGACCTCGACATCTTCGTCAACGGCCTCTCGCTCGGCATTGATGGGAACAATGTCACCTTCTGTAAACTGAGCGTCCCCAAAGGCGATCTGGTCGTCTCCGTCTATATCAATCTCGTCGTCGACTCCCTTGCCGTCGTCGCGCGTATAAAAGCCGGCGCCTTCATCGAGATTTTTAAGCACATGTTGAAATTGGACAACAAGAAATTTACCTCGGATGTTTCCAACGTAAGTACCACCGTTGCCATCTTCACTACCCTCCCAGATCCCCTCTTCAATGGCACGCCGGTGCTGTAGTTCGCGCTGTCGCGTCTCCTCAAGTCTCTGCATTTCATGGGCCAGACATGCATCGACATGAGCATCCAGAACGTCCTGATCGCCTCTGACAACTGTCGAACAGACAGGGCAGGATATGTCTTCCCTGGTAAACCCTTTCATCCAAGGGCCTCCCTCCTCATCTTCCTTGATCATTTCCTTTAGCTTTGTACCACGTTGTTTTCGGTGGCGCTTAACGTTTTGGATGGTCCTGGTAGATTGTTCCAGAGAATCTAGTGTGTTTCGCGTCGTCATCGATTTCCGCGCTTTAATAGCAGAACGACGAACCCGCGAACTCGGCCCAGGTCTAGTTGTGTGACAGGTGATTTGAGCATGGCGAGTATTTTAGAAATAAGGTTACTAACTCATCATCCATTTCGTGGTATGGCAACTCAGTAGAGCCAATGTTTTTAATTATCTGTTCGACACGTTCAGACTCTAGCTCTGCGTGCTTGGGTAAGAGGCGAAGAGGGATTTGTTCATCGCAAACAGGACATTGTCTCATTTCGGCGCGCTTGGCTAGCAGCCAGGACGTGAGTTAGACCCAAGATAATGACATGAGCTTGCGTACCACGTTTTGTTGGATGAGGAGGCTCGGAACCAGAAGGTGTGGATGCGCCAGGCCGAATGTCCTCCATCGCTCGTTTCTTTCCTCTGAGATCACAACTAAATTTCAACTCGAGGCCATTCAAAAAGATCACGCACTTCAATTTAATAGTCAACACCATAACAGCGACTGGCTTATTCAAAGCTGTTCTCTGCACAGATAGATATTATTCCTTAAGATTGCGACCACAGAGGTTTTTCTCGATGGATTGACGACAGGCGAGATGGATGAAGTTGGCAAATTTGATTTCCCGGCTTTGTAGCGGGCCGGTGATACCTTGGACGATATTTCCACCCCATGACCACAGTCAATCTTGCAATGGGACTTCTCTCACATAACCAATTATAAAGCTGACCTCTCTTCTCCCGAAGATTTCCCGATCCATAATATGGCTTTGGAGTTTTTACCATCCTTCTGAAACCCACCCCCTCAGAACATAAACCATGTACTCTTTCGACTCCGAAATCAAAGCCACATTGTCAAAGTTGACTATTCCTCAGAAAGTCAAGCTGCTCACTGGACTCGTAATTACTACTTACCCCAACTTCAATATCTACTATTAATGTTCTTTTACAGGGCTGGTGGCATACTGAACCCATCCCAGAAGCTGACATTCCCTCTGTGCGATTCAGTGACGGTGCGTTCTTTGGAACTTCGCCAAATAACATGTAATCTTACCAGTGGAAACAGGTCCAAATGGTGTCCGCGGAACTCGGTGTAAGCAGAGATTATCCATTAGTATTTCCCTATATTTAAACTAACATCAACCCTGTGACCAAAGTCTTCAATGGTGTACCAGCCAGCTGCTTTCCAGCGTCGACGGGGCTTGGCTCTTCCTTCGATGTAGATCTCGCGAGGAAGGTTGGAGAGGCCATAGGAGATGAGGCCCGCGCGAAAAGTAAGGTATCATTTTATCAGTAGAGGTTATAACACTCATCACTCCTTATCAGGTACCCATGTTCTCCTCGCACCCACTGTCAACACACAACGCTCCCCGTTGGGAGGTCGTGGATTTGAATCCTTTTCCGAGGATCCCCACTTGAATGGAATCATCGCTGCTGCATACATCAACGGTGTTCAGTCCAAAGGCGTCAGTGCTACCATCAAACACTATGTCGCTAAT
>Ga0307517_10005155_pt1 | contig 19833 bp, 17 predicted proteins | sample 23_EM_MG_FD_194515 | JGI IMG/M metagenome (GOLD analysis project Ga0307517, IMG submission 194515) | Populus trichocarpa ectomycorrhiza microbial communities from riparian zone in the Pacific Northwest, United States - 23_EM | ecosystem: Host-associated > Plants > Roots > Unclassified | place... | reverse complement strand
TTGGTTGGGAATCTATTGTATTTAACACAAGGCCTGATGTAATGTTTGTAGATTTGACAGAATTTCTTAGATGAAATTGATTGGATTTTGTGATAATGATTAGGGTGGATGTGTTAAAGATATGAAAAGTATTTCAAGCTATGCCTTTTCTAATGGTTCAGGTGTGTTTGCTTGGTGTTCGAAGAAACAACAATGAGTGGCTCAATCATTTGTTGAATATGTTGCAGCTGGTTTAGCTACTCAACAGCAACAACATTGTTTTGTGGTGATAAATCAGGTATAGCAATGGTAAGGAATCCAATTTTTCATAGCAGAACTAAACATATTGCACTTAAACATCATTTCATTCGTGAAGCAACTGATGAAGGAGAGGTTGATGGATTTCTGCAAATCAGAGAAGCAAGTGGCTGATATCTCTACAAAAGCATAGCCAAAAGATAAATGTCAAAAGATGAGAAATGCACTAGGAGTTCAAGTTCAGCATATTAAGATGGAGAATGCTAAGGTTAGTATGTTGTAACTAGTATAGTTGCTGTGACAGCTATTTAACCTTGATTTTAGTTAGTTAACTTGTGTTAGAAAAAAAATAATTATAGCTAGATTAAAAGGTGATTAAGATGAAGAAGTGTAAGGTTAAGATGTGTTGTTTTTTTGTTTTTGTTTTTAATATATGTATGGCTGAAAGTTCTGGAGATGTATGAGAGTAAAAAAAGAAGAAGAAAACGAAAGAAAAGTGTGATAAGTTTTTTTACTGTATACCTCCTCTTGTTCATGATATTCTGCAGAAAATTGCAGACTTGTTTTCTCTCTTAAAACCAGCATTTCGTTGTTGTTTTGACCACACACAAGCTAATAGTTTAGTTAACAAGATCATTAAGAACTCCATAACAGATGGCCTTTGCGCTTTAAAAATGTTAGGAAATTTGTTAGCATGGTCATAAAAGGCAACTTCAACAAAACTTCTACTGAATTTATTCAGCTGTGTCTGCAACATAATATTGTTGGATTACAAGAATGGATGCATTTCGTGCAAACTCAGATGTAGATAATGCCTCTCCCAATACTCCTAGATCTTTACAGTCACTCCACTCTGATAGCCCTGATGTGAAAGGAGATGCCACTCCTTGACCCCTTCCCACTATATACAGATCATAATAATCAAACATTTCCTTTGTGGTCCTTAAAATTTCTTCCCCGTTATTTACCACCTTTTCTAAATAAATTACGGAATCATTGAACTTTGCCTTGAATCTGAGTTCATTCACGTATTTTTCATCAAGCTGTTTATAATTTTCACTCTCTTTTCTCTCTTCCATTATATTTTTTGCCTTTTCTCCGGGACGAAAGTGCACAACTGTTAAACGCACTTCGCGAGAGCCTGCCATTCTCCATGAGTAGGCTAAGGCTTCGCGATCGTCAGGTCCACCGGTGAAGAGCATGGCAACATTAATTTGTTGTTTCCATAGATTGAAACCCATATCATGAATGCTTAATTGAAGCCCTCGGTCAACAAATATACCGACTGAACATGGAGCTTTTGCAAGCAGGTTGTGGTTGACAGTTCTGATAGAAGAATTCTCTTGCACCACGTCAATTCCACATCCTTCCTTGTGAAATGGAACAATAATTAAAGTCACATGTTTGTCCTCAGCAATGCAGCATATCTCTCTGTGCATGGTGGCGTAAGGAGACACGACGGTTACTGGTTGGATGGAAATCGGATGGCCTGTTCCCCTCCTTCCATAGCTTCTAAGACTCTGAGATGAGACGTGGTCTGATATAACTCTTTCAAAAATGGGTTGGCTGATGTTAGTGGCGTTATAGGCATCATGAACAATAAGCATTGCCGATGAACGGCCTGTGAGTTCTACTAGATGAAGAGCAAAAATAGTGATTGGTGATAGTTTAGTAGAATTAGACAATTTCAAGAGGGTGCTCATTCCTGATAGATGATGAGATTCATGAACACACATAATGATTCGAAATTCAGAATCATCTTTGCTTGTTTCCATAGTCCTTTGCTTGTATTGCTTGAGATTCTTTGAAGACTTACTGACCCAATAAGGAAAAGGTTTCACAAGAGCTGTCATCACCAAAAACACAATCACCATTGCAGGAAATGTTGCAAAGTCCAGAGCCTGCATCAATGTCATAAAATGATTTGTCAGAAATAGATCAAGCATATATGTCTCTATAATACTTAGTTAAGTTGATGAAAATATCCAGTGTACCTGTACATCGACACCGATGTTAATAACAACCAGAGCCAAAAGGCCTTTTGTGTTCATAAGAATCCCAAGGGCAATACCATCACGAGAAGAGATACCGAAGGCCTTGCAGACAAGGAAAGAGCTCAAAACCTTGACCGAGAAAGCCAAGACAACAATCACCAGCAGCGTGACTACACTAGTTTTGGACATCAAAAACAATATGTCAATTTTACCTCCAACAACCATGACGTAGGAAGGAAGCAAAATTCCTGCCACAAAATTATTGACTTGTTCCAAAATTCTTGTCTCAAACTCATTTGATGTGACAAGTCCCAAAACAAATGCCCCAGTCATAGAAGTGGAGCCACAAGCATCTGTGATGAATCCGCAAATGAGCACTCCAGCAAGAATAACATATACATAAAAGTCTCTACCACTGCTTTTGTTCGAGGAACTTTTGATTTTGCTAAGGACTGGACGCACCACAAACCAGCAAAGAATAATGAAGCCAACAGTTGGGAGGATGGAAAGTTTACTGCGTCCATGGAGCCAGGTTATTGTCATAATAAGCATAGTCCAAGATGCTAAATCACTAACAAAAGCTGAAGACAAGGCTATTTGTCCAAGATCTGTGCTGATGAGATTAATGTCGGAAAGAACTTGAGCAAGATCAGGAAAGCTTGTGACAGTCAGAGCAACACCCCAAAACAATCCGCCAACAGGACTGGCAGAAGGAAATATGGATTTATCTCGTGTAAATAAGCAATACAGACTGGCACCCATGCCCATAGAAAACAGAATTCCAGCCACGGCATTGGTGAAAGCTTTCTTCCCCACTCTCCTTACCATGTTTAGATCAATCTCCAAACCCACAAGAAACATGTAATAAACAAGGCCTAAGTTTGCCATGGTCTGCAACACCACATTGCTGTTTATCGGACGTACGTATCTAAGGAAAAATGAAGACCTAAAGAATATTGGACCAAGCATGCAAGCTGTCTACATAAATTGGAAAAACACAAAATTAATACTAATAATCAGAAAGTAACAGAGCAGCCAAGATAACAGAAATGTTAAAAGCCTTCTAAACACACAACCAAATATTTAATTAGCACGGCAAAATGTATCATACTTACAATTAACTCTGCGAAAAATCTAGGTTGACGGGTGAAGTTAAAGATGAAGAAAAGCAAGTGAATCATGAATATAGTGATGCTTAACTGGACAGCAAAGTATGGAACATTATTAAGCAGGGGGTTTGAAATCTTCCAAACAGACAAATCAACATTTACAGTCTCGTAGTAGCATGCATTCACGCCATTAGAGGGTGTCCTTTCGAGAAGAAAGCCAGCAACATAAGCTACTATATCAGTTTCACTATGGTCAAGCATATTGGCAATGACCCTTTTGCTAACAAAATCGAAGGAAATTATGGGAGAAACCAAGGAAATTTTCAAGAAAAGTTTCTCATGCAGCACAACAAAACCTGGAAGATGGAAAGTGGAAAAAATAAAATAAAATAAAGGAGATTTTATCGACCAAATTTAGGCAGTTGTCCTAAAATTAACCAAATTTACAGGAGGCAGGTAAAATATAGTACATGTATACGTAGGGTATGCAAGTAGAGCTATGACTAAGGATTCAAATTTGAGTTTTGACTTCTTGCTGTCAATTACTAAAACAACTCATTCGTAATCGGGCATATTATAATTATAATTATAATTATAGTGTTACCCACATTGTTTTTATTTTTTTACTCAGTTTTTTTTTTATTTTTTTTATGATTCTTTTTAAAATTGTTTTTATCAATTTTATTTTTTTAATGTTGAGATGGTTGAGAATTTAGCTTTGTAATTTTTTTTTCTTTTTATTTTATTTTTCTATAAGGTTAGCATGATTTGTGGGTTCGTCGAGGTAAACCAGGTTATCTCAGTTTTTGGATTTGGTGGTTTTTTTTTAATTAAACTTGATTATTTTTATAGTCTATTTTTTTTTATCATATTGTTAAAAAAATAATTTTAGAGAAAAATCATGTTATTAAACTTTATGAAGTAACAAAATTTAAAGGAAGTGGGAGAAACTATTGTTCACCCAAACCCATTACAATAGTAATCTACATTGTTTTAATTTTTTTTTTAATTTTTGTTATGATTTTTTTTTCAAATCTATTTTTATCGATTTTTTTTTAAATTAAGATTGTTAAGAATTTATCTTCGTAATTTGCTTCTTTTTATTTTTTCTTTATATGAGGTTAGCATAGTTTACGAGTTTGCTAAAATAATCTAGGTTGCCCTGGTTTAAGAGTTTGGCGGGTTGTTTTTTTTTTTAATTGAACTTAACTTTTTTTTATAGTCTATTTTTTTCTCATATAGTTAAAAAAATAGTTTTAGAGAAAAGTCATGTTATTAAATTTTATAAAGTAACAAATATTAAATGGTATGAGGAAACCATTGTTTACCCACACATATTGCATTGCGAATGACAATAATAACCCACAATGTTTTGCTTTTTTTTTCTTTATGTTTTTGAATTTTTGTCATGATTTTTTTTTTAAATTTGTTTTTGTCGATTTCATCTTTTAATATTGGAATGATTGAGAATTTGACTTCATAATTTATTTCTTTTTATTTTACCTTTATAAAAGGTTAGCATGTTTGTGGGTTTGCTAGGGTAACCCGGGTTGCCCTGGTTTACAATTTTGGTGGGGTGTATTTTTTTAATTGAACTTGACTTTTTTATCATCTGTTTTTTCTCATATAATTAAAAAATATAGTTTCAGGAAAAAGTTATGTTTTTAAACTTTATAAAATCTATGTACTTATTCACATGTTTGGTTGGTTGACTTCGTCCGCGGATCTGACAAGTTTAACTTTTAAAATTAGTTTTTTTTTCATCCTTAGATATTGGGTTAATTGAGAATTCAGTTTTATAATTGGTTTCGTTTTACTTTTTATAAAGTTATCATGATCTAAAAAATCATCTTGGTATTAGGTTGATGTTTGATTTCGCAATTATCTATTTTTGTTATCATGTAGTTAAATAAAAAATAGATTAAAAAACAAATTATAATCTCAATGGAGTCCATAACCCAATTTACAGGTTTGGTATTAGCCCGGCTTACCCGATTCACAGGTTTAACAAGTTTACCTACATATATGATATGTTTTTTTTTTTGGTCTTTTAATTGTTTTTAATTTATTCATTTTTGATTTTATCATTTAATATTAGGATTGGTTGGAAAATAGACTATATTATTGATTTTTGTTTGCTTTCTATGGATAATTGTGTCAAATAAGTGTTTATTTTTAAATTGGTACTCAATTTTGTGAGCATCTGTTTTTTATCATATAAAAAAATAAAAAAATATTAAACCCAATAAAATTCATGATCCGGATCATGAGAAGGTAAGGTCGATTCAATCTGTCATTGTCTTAATATTTTTTAAAAAAATTTATCATCTCGAAGTTTTCTTAAAAGCTAAATCATATTTTTATCGATCATTAAGGGTACAGTTAGAACTATAAAATTGATAAATTTAAGCATACGACTTAATTAAAAATTTAAGTTAGATACAAATTTTAATAAAAAATTTTAAAATTAATCTCCTTGGTTAGATTTATTAATTCTATTAAAAAATCCTCCGTCTTCTTATTATTCTTAATATTTGATATTTGTTATTGCTCACCTAAAATTCTCAGTCACAAGTCAAGTCCCCGTGAGAATGAACTGTTCACAAACTCATTCAACTAAAACCAAGCTTTTCAAAACCGAATTGGTGAAGACAAAGGGTCACAGGTTTTAGGTTGTACCAGGATTTAATCAAGGTTAAACTGTGATTGATAATAAATATATTTAATCACTTATTTACAATATAAAAATAAATAAAAACTGAATTACATTAAGTATAATAAGGAGTAAATTAAAAAAATTATTCAGATTATACCCACATTAGTAATAATGAAGGAGGGCATTTTTTTTCTTCGTTATTACCTGTCCAGATAGTATTGTAATGGAAGTGTTGACCTGCATCTCTTAGCTTCATATAGTTCATCCGTTCAAACAGCCCATTTTGCAACTCGAAACCTAGCTGGAACCCATATTTCAGAATGTATCTCACAACACTCTTCACAACATCAGGTATCTCATGGCTCTCTCTTTATGGAGCTCTCATGAATCAAGGCAGCATTGACAATCTCAAAAGCATGCAGATTTCCAGTAAGAACGTCTCCTCTGATTCTATGTATGACTGACACAACGTACGGGTTATTACCTGTCCTGTCCTGGGAGTATTGTAATGGAAGTGTTGATCTGCATCTCCTAGCTTCACATAGAAAGCTATCTTTGTCTAGTTTCCAATGTTTCAAACGGTGCGTGATTTGGAGCTTTCCACCAAGAGTTGTAGCCATTTTACTAACAAGTGTGCATGCTAATGAAACAAGGAAACAGCAGAACCGATATCCTTATTCATATTTTGCAACCTGCAAAAGCAGTCCTTTTCTTAAATTTTAATCTAGTTTATTAAATGCCAAAAATAATGGCTCGACTTCTTTTCTTGTCGTTGTGGAGAATTTTGATGGATTTAAGAAATTGTGAAAGCTGGTGAATTTCATTGCCTCTCAGAAGTTGATAAGAATTTTCACGATCATAGTAACAGTCATATTGTATAGTCAAGCCCTGTCATATGAATAAGCAGACCTTGGTCCAACGGATGGGGAAGGGTATGCCATACTTGATAGCATTTCACCTCAAATCATTCACTCATATGCAGAACATATTGCAATGCAGTTTTCAAGAGCACTAAAAAGTGCATGTTTCTTAGAAAACACCCTGCTTTAAGAAGAAGAAAAACATAAAGTAAATTCCATTTGACATTTATTCCGAAAGAAAAAGTAAATAATAAGAATTGATAATAATTGTTACAATAAACCCCAACGGGAATTGTAAATAGATGATGCATAGATGTTAAACAGAACAACCGAACTTGTATCATTTCATCCAGCTCTATTCAGACTCTGGATTAACACAGTAAAACAAAAATTTGTATAAGTCGGTGGATTTCATTGCTTCTAAGAAATTGACAAGTTTTATTAGAAATTTCATGGGTAATGAATGCACCATTTCTTCGCTCTGTTTATCCAAAAAAAAAATTGCACTATTCTCCATTTGAGATTTTCCTCAACTCTTGCAAATATACGCCAAGCTCATCTGTTTCAAAACTCAAGCAATTTATAGGAAATGATTTGGTGGAAATAGCACATAGCTATCTGGGTGTTTTTTCAGTGGATGATGGAGCCTTTTCAACAGACTTGGTAGAGCTGGCACCCTCTTCAGTTTCAACAAGTTTGCGTAGCCTCTCTTGAAGAACTCGCACTCTGTCCTCGGTCTTACGAAGCTTTCTCCATCTATAGGTAGCCCAGAGGCCTAAACCGCCATATACAACAATATACGAAGCCCACACGTAGGGATAAGTTTCTGCATGCTCTCTGATTTTTTGATATCGATCTACTACCATTTCCCCAAAACCAGCAGCACGAGGACTGGTGCTTGGCAGATCTTCTTTTTGCTGACTAGCCATTTCTTTAGATTGTTATCTACTACACACCAACTTGAAAAACTGAAAACAATGCAAAGTTCACCAAGTGATTGTATATTTTGTTCCATAGAAGGAAATAAAAATAAAATGTGCAAGTACCATCAAAGAAGCAAAGTTATTACCACCAAATCAAATAACAAGCTCAAAGAGATTAACCATAATCATATCCATATCAGTACAGGTCAATGAAATACGGGCAAGAATTTCTAAAAAACCCTCCATCACTTTAAATCTCAAGAAGTTGTCTCTCTTACAAAATTCCCAGTTACTAATTCAGCATATTATCTTTTCGCATTTCCAGATCTTCACTCAACCATGAAGAAAAAGGAAATTTATCTTGAAATCTTCAATTGATTTCAGTTTTCCAGTTTGCTTTTAGGATCACACACACAGGCAATAGCACAAATACTCAAAAGCACACACCTTTCCATTACATGCTGGTCAAGCTAATTCTAAGCTTTGAAAGGCAAGGTCTCATAGCCGTCATTCAGCTTTTCTATAGAAAAGAGGAAGCCAAACCCAAATTTCTAAAATACCAACTAATAGCAACAAACAAGAATATCATAAAAAAATTTAATTGCTAAAGCAAGAAAACTGCAGGTATCGCTAATCAAGAAGATCCAGGAATAGTCAAACAAGAACCCATTATCCACACCAATCAATCAATAATAAGAGATTTTTCATGCACCCAGTAAAGGATTTCAGCTAAATAACATATCAACTTGACCTGGGCTATAATCATACTAAACAGGGATGGTTGAATTTAAAGGAGAAGCAAAGACAACCCAGAAACTACAGCCATTGAAATGTTGTGATGTGTGTGAGAGAGTAAGGGGTAAGAAAAGAAGATGATACCTGGTACTTTCTCTGGATTTGGAAATGATTGATGAAAAGAAGCCTAGTTACTGAGAAACGGGCTCGTGGTGTTGTGTGTGATAGAGAGAGAGAGACTAGAGTGCGTTAAACCATAACCAGCTGTGAGGGCTGAAGAGAAGGGTTTAACCTTTTCATTGTTTTGGGCAAACTTTAAGTATATCCTCCAACTACTAGGATAGTATCGATTTTACCCCTGTAGATATATTGTATCATTTTTATCCCCAAACAATTTAAATTTCTCAATTGAGGTTCTTCTATTTGAATTTCTTAATAAAAAAGATTAAGTTTCCTACAAAATAATGTGGTTTCTTATAAAAACTACAATTTAGATGAGATCTATGATTAAATACGAAGGTTTTTTTTTTATATAATTAAGTAAATTATAAATTAGTTCCTCTTGTTTTGTAAAATGAATTGAATAGTTAAACTAATTAAGTAGTCCTTTAGTTAATTATTGATCATGCTTAATTTAATATAATATTACTCTAAAAACTGTTTTTTTCCCTCATGAATCTTGTCATATTATTTACTTCATCTCCTCCTTTTTATATTTCCTTAAAAAAACAAAATAATAGAAAAGGGATATAAATTTGAAAAAAAAACAATTAGTTTTTGAAAGTAAATGAATTATTTAATTTGTAAGACAAAAGGGACCGATTTATAATTTACTCGAGAAATTACACCATTATATTCGAAATTCTTGTGCCCAGGTTCCTTCCCAGTAGTTAATGGAGGCTAGACAGGCCTTGGTCATCTACTTTAAAGCGACAGAAAATCGTTCAACCAGAACTGCAATCAATAGCACGGCCATATTCTCTCTGCCTATCCATTTAGGCTAGTTGCAGACAATTGTCTTTCATCGCCTCCTCAATGGCATCAACACCTAGTGATGGTGAAGTAGCTGTTTTCACAGACACAAACATGGACACTCACATTGCCATGGGCATCTCTCCTGACATCACTGTTGCTGATTTCAAGAGTAACTTTCTTTCTATAATCCTTTTCTTGCCTATCTTTGTTTATTATTAACATCTTCTCTGGATTTTCAACAATCCCTCTTTTTACTTGCCTTTATTTGTTTCATCTGTATCATAGTTTCTATTATGGAGCTGATTGTTTGTTTTGACGTTTCACTTGATTTGCTCTTCTGGGTTTTCTTCACTTTTGGATTCTAAAGCACACTGTTTTGGTGTCTGTGATTTTGCTGTATTGAATTGGGACTATTCACTTGTTCTATTTATATTTTTTTTATGCAAAAGGTTGCCGCTTTTTCTTATTAGACATAATGCATTGTCAAAGAAACAGTTTTGTTAGGTGATAGAGTATTGGAGGCTAGATGGGGTTTGATAGAAGTCAATTTCATTAACTTTTTTGTTTCATTAATGCTGAAAGTGAAAAGAGTTATTATGTGCCGACTGAAGAAGTAAGCTTTTGGAGTTTATAATAATTTAGTTGAGGTGAAATGCATACTAGAGGTGGCTGAACATACTAATTCAAGGAAGTTTAGGGAATGCCAAGTGAATTTGAAAGTTGGATGCAGGGAATATAATTTGAGGGATCTATAGCTCTGATGAGTGGTGATGAGTGGTCCCAAAGTGGTGATGTCTGTGTCGGTAAGTAACTCCATGCATTTACTCTATGGTGCATAAAGATCATTTCTTTTGTTAGATATTGATTATTTTATGAGGTCAGCCTAATTGTTGATGACACAATCATGTCGGCAATTCAAAAGAGATTAATTTGTTAGATATGTAGTGGTGGATTACAAGGCAAGAGGTAGCCTTTAGGAGGTGAAGTGGAGACACCATACTTTAATCATGAAAGTTTGTACATAAATTGGATGGCTTCAGAGTTTTGAAGCTCAATCATTTTGTACCATGAATAGAGGTTTAATGCTTGCATTTATGTCATTGATTTATCCTACCTGATGTTCTCATCAGTATTCAGCGTTTGTATACTTAAATGGGGTGTTTTACAGGCAAACGTAGGAAGTTTGAAAATAATTTTAATCAGAAAATCCTGTAAGTAATACCTGGCCCCAAAAAAACTGGAGGAGATAGCCTGAAGTCATCCAGTAAAATGTTGGATAAGTTAGCCTTTTGTCCCTCCTCTTTCATTTTTGTTTTGTAGAAGATGTCTCATTGATACTCTTTATTAATTCTCATTAGAGAAGGGACGCAATGGACTCTCAAAGTTCGCATAACCTTAAACAGCTCCCCTGTACGGTAACAAAGTTTTAATCCCAGAATAGACCAACTGATTCAATGAAGTTTAAAAAGTGGAGAACTTGCTAATCTATTGTATTGAGATTATTTATCATATAACTAGACTATATACATGCTCCATTTGGTTGTGTTTTCTGCTTTAGGGTTTCATATTTGTCCAAGTTTTCCTCCAGCATTCTTGCATGATTAGTTCCTTGCATTGCATTCGATTTTTAAAAAGCTGTCTGTGACCTTTCTTTATGTTTGCCCTTTCTCTACTTCATAGAAAAGTAATGCATGCCAATATTCATGCTGTAGGAGAGCTGGAGAAAATGCACTTCAATTGTTTTCCGAAATTGGGAGAGATTAAAGTTTGTGAATTAAAGGTATTTTTAAAATGATCCTTTTGCTTTCTTTTATTTTAGATTTTGTTTGGGGATTCCTTCATGTTAATTTTTCATACACTTCTCTGTCCTTTAGCAGGTAAGGAGAAATAATTGCTTCTACCACTTGCTGGAGTCACTGCCTATAAAGTATGCTTTTCAGGGGCTCAAAGGAAATTGGTTTCTTCATGTGGAAATAAGGTCTTCAAATAGCTTTCGTAATCAACACTTACCCCAGTGTCTAGCTGCAAAGGATGACCATATTTCTGATGGTAGCAATGCTATTGGCTCTCTCGTTACAAACACCAGAAAAAATGACATGACACCAAATGGTAATAACAAGAGGATAGAAGGTTTACTTGGCATCAAATCACCTGCAGAACTTCCTAAAACTGCCCCTTGTTTTGATAAAAGAAGTAAGGAAAAGAAGAGACTGGCTGAAATCGACAGGGAATTTGATAGAAGTAAAAAATCCCCAAAACTTGCTGCCAGAGAGTGCTCTGGTTTGCTGACACCTGGAAATGAAGTTAAGCCTGCAACAGAAGAACTTTCAAAAAATGCTCCTTATTTCAAGAAAACGAGCAAGGAAAAGAAGAGACTGGCTGACATCAACAAAGAACTTGACAGAAGTAAAAAAGCTCTAAATGTTGTTGACAAAGTGTCTTCTGGTTTGTTGACACCTAGAAACAAAGTTGAGCATGCAACAATAACCGGAGCGCTTCCAAAAATTGTCGCTTGTTTCAAGAAAAAGAGCAAGGACAAGAAGAGAATGGCTGGCCTCAATAAGGAATTTGATAGAAGAAAAAAAGCTCCAAATCTTGCTGCCAAAGTGTGCTCTGGTTTACTGACACCTATAAATCAAGTTAAGCCTGCAACCTTTTCCTGCCCAATGGTGGAGACTCCCACAGAGAGCCCACAAGAAGTAATATTTGCTAAAATTAATGATTTCTCAAATATGCAAGTTTATACCTTACCACAGGTTGACATCAGAAGGCCCCCAAGAACACTGGCTTCTCCATTGCCAACAGATCTTCGACCTGGAAGTTCAGGGAATAAGCTAAAAACAACTTCTGCAGTTGGGAAACGCATGATGACAGCTGCAAATAAGCTCAAAATTTCTGCCAATAAACAAAGACCAGCGCTTTCTTTCTATAGATTCAGAGCTCCCTCCAGGGCTTCATTTGTGGTCAGGAGATCAATCTTTGATATCAGTGACAGTGATGAATGATGAAATTTAAAGGTACCACACCAGTCAGATGGGTTGTCCATGCATTCAAATGCCATGCATGTCAAATGCACGCTGCGTGTTGCTCATGCTTACAAATTTATGCATTCATTTTCATTGATCGCTCTAGCAACCTGAAATTGCAGGCTTCTTTCTGAAATGTAAATTGGGTCAACCTGAACTCATTCTGAGATGAATGGTGAATACCCTTGGAAATGATCAGAATCATCAGAATTTAATGCGCTTTCTGGGTTTTTGGGATTACAGCTAATCATCTTTGTTTCTGGACTTCTAGACAAAGACTTGGGAAGCAAGTGTTATAGGTAATGTGCTGCTACTGATGCTGAACTGCCATCGCTATTTTTGCTTGAATGGGGGTTATTTGTAAAGGTCCAGTCCAAGAGTTTTTCAGCTTCCTATTTTGCAGACTAGAAGGGGTCATTGAATCGACCAATTTTGCTGATAAGAGCCTGCCTGTAACTGCAGTCTTACAAGCTGAGAAGAGGTGCAAGATCGCGCTGCTAAGTAGAATTCAGTGCTGGTCAGGTTCCTGCACAAATTTTGTATTTGTGTGTTGAGGCCATATGCCATTTGAAAATAACATCACCGTATATGTGAAAATTGATGAGCATGTTTATTCTCTTATTTCGAGTATCCAAGTAGCTGCCTAATGATTCGTTTCCATGAACTCGGTGGATGGTCTTTGCCTGTTGGCAGTCTAAGAGCTTTTGGGAATGCTGGATGGCTGCATTCAAATCATTAGTCCTCTTGTTTTTGTTGATTGTGAAGTTGGATTCGTGGGTTTTTTTTTTGTGGGTTTTCATAATTTTTGTGGGTTTTTTTTTCTTCTCTTAAATTACCGTTGTTTGATTTTAAATGTTAAAAATAAATTTAAAAAAATAAAAAATATATATTATTTTAATATATTTCTAAATAAAATAACATTTTAAAACACAATTTTTACCACTTTTACATCCAAGCTATAAATTGGTAACGCTGTGAGATTGGTTTAATTCACAATTTTCAAAATTTATAGACAACCCACGTATTCTTCCAAGTCATTAAATGCGATTTTTCTTTTTCAACTGTTAGGATATGACCACCACATTAATTGAAGCTAGATTTTTTTTACAAATTGAAACTAGTGAGCGTAATAGGATTTGGCTGGGCCAATATAATCTTCCTTTTTTTTTTTTTTTTAATTTAGCTGATGGCTAAGGCCTCAGGTGTGGTGACATGGTGCAGAATTTTCGTTCATCTTCGTTTTTGCGGGGAGAAAAAAGAGCCTTCTTTTTCCTTATTTCTTCTCTTAATGTTAAGAGTCTCCATAGGAAAATCATGTTACAAAATCCCGGTTCTAGTTATAGTTACTTTTCAAATATTTTCACACTTAAAAATACATTTTTTTCTTCTTAAAAATAGGCCATTTTGCTAGCAATTCCAAATGGGTTCTTAGTGTGCAGAACAGTAAGGTCATTTATATCCAACATTTTGTGTTCTGTGGGGGGGGATTTGAGGATAGGGAGGCTCCTTGAATACAAGAAATCAGACACATGATGTTAGAACAATAGGAAGGTAACATCTTGTACCACAAAGCAAAGAATAAAGGTCTTGGCTTTTCATTGTCAATTCACAACGCCAGCCAGCTCAAACAAGTGTTTCAGAAAAGAAAAGGTAAAGGGATCCTAAATTTATAATTTCATGTATAAAAATAAAGTCCAGTTTATCAAGTTAACATCACCACCATCTGATGCAAGAAAGCAAGCACTGATACTCGTCTTCGAGTACAGCATGTAATTGAGGGGGAAAGCCATTCACCACTAATATTCGGGTGGAGGGAGTTTTGCTACATGTCTCAAATCAATTTCTAAAGCAAATTCACAAATGACCAAAAATCGGAAACAAAACCAGTCCTTGAAACCTTTTTTTTTTTAATACAACTTTTAAGCCTAGGCGGAGGCAAGCCTCTTGCAGAAAACCTCTCTTCCAAGACCATACCAGTGGATTTAACCCAGAAAAGTTTTTGAAAAGATGAACCAATCAAGCCCCCTGTACATTGAAAAGATTGCACAACTTGCACATTGCATTCCACTGGCCTATGGTTAGTCGAAGCTTGATGTGCGGCTCCATCTCCCTTGCAAGTAATCTTCTACTGACACGCCTTGCTCGGTGCTGCTAATAGAAAGAGAATCATCCTCTAGATCAAGTAATGCGAGGTTAAGATGGGATTGAATATTGGTAGGAAACGCTTCCCCGTCCACGGCGTCGAGTTCTTCTGATGCACAAACTTGGTGCCTTGCCCAATTCTTTACTTCCTCATCCCCTTGGAGGAGCTTCAAAATCTGTAACCAGCCAAAATATCATGAGCAAATATTCAATTCATAGAAAAGAGAGGAAAAAAAACATCGTACAATCAAAGCATTCAGTGAAATTTAACTTACGAGGCTCATTTGTGGCCTACATCTAGGAGAACGTCTGATGCAAAGGGTTGCAGCTAATACCATTCTTTCGATGTGATCATCATCATATTCACTACCTAGATGCGGGTCAAGCAATTGGGACACTTTACCACCCTCAAGAATTGGCTTTGCCTGGATGCCAGAATCATACAGTAATTAATTGTAAAATATAACATCAAGAAGTAAATATTAACAAACTGTGAAATAGAATTCTTAGAGAAGGACAACGACAGATCCTGAGGTTTCCTCATAAGAAAAAACAAAAAATCCAAAATCACGCATTCAGTTTATCCAGTCAGAATCAAGTATCTTGTAGGAACAAAATATAAATTCACACCCCAATCAGCTTGAAAATTCCTGACTTATTCAACTGCAAAAGGTCCATATTGAAAACACAATTTTCTTTGCATTTTCTTTGCGCTCACATTGTCCTAACTTGTTGGTATTGCAATAGATTTTTGAGCAGTCCTTTTCTCCTCTTTCATATTATGAAAAATAAAAGCATGTCCTTACAAGATACTCTTCAGTCTGAATTAATAAGTATATGAAGAAACCTACCCACATGACAAGGCTCTCCTGGCCTTTCGGATGTTCACTGTTAATAGGCATTCTTCCAGAGAGAAGCTCAAGGAGCACAACTCCGAAAGCAAATACATCCACTTTATCACTTACTTTGCCATGCATGAAATACTCTGGGGCCAGGTAACTGCCACAAAGAAAATACATGGCATATTCAAACTCTGAAACACTAAAGAAAATGGGTAGAAAACATGAATTGCAAAGCAAACTACTCACCCAAAGGTTCCTGCAACATCGGTGCAAGTTGCATTGCATGAAGTAGAAGCCCAGCTAGCCAATCCAAAATCTGACAACTGAGAAACAAATAAATTATAATCGACATCAAAAGCTGCCAAGAATATAAGATCTTCATATAAATCCACAGAAAGCTTTAGAATACAGCACCTGTGGCTCAAAATCATCTGATAAAAGTATGTTAGAAGATTTTACATCCTTATGGATCACAGGCTGATCACAGCAATTGTGTAAGTAATCAAGTGCCTCCGCTACACCCACAGCCACCTTGTATCTCTCTTGCCAACCAACTGCGTTCCAATCTTTCTTATTACCTAGTCAAGAATTAGCAATTAGGAGTTAAGGATCACTTCAACGCTGAAAATGAAATAATCTCATCCAATCCCAAGCACAGAAAGTATGTACCATGCAGATTCTCTTCTAGGCTTCCTCTTGATAAAAAGTCATAAACTAGGAGTAATTTGTTGTGCTCGAAACAGAAACCAAATAGAGAGATTATGTTCTTGTGATGCAAAGTTGTAATGATCTCGATTTCTGCAACGAACTCTTTTATTACATCCTCAGATGGCTTTAAAATTTTCACTGCCAATTCCTTGCCATCAGGAAGGCACCCTTTGTAAACATGACTACTACCACCCTTGCCTACCATATTCTCTGGAAGTAACAATTCAAGAACAAAATTAGGAGGAAAGACCAAAATGTGCACAAGTCAAAACTAGTGATATGAAATTCAGATAAAGAACAAACCAGGAATAAAGTTAGAGGTAGCCATCACAAGTTCCTCATAGCTGAATAATCTACAGGATGATGAATATTTCTCATGCAGGTCTTTCAACTCTTCTGGAATGCCATTCAAGCCATGACATGGTGAAATGGGAGTCCAAGCAACCTCAGGCCCCACTGGCACTATTGCATAATTTTTTCTTTCTGAGTTCGAGTTTTGATCTTCATCCACGTGCGATGTATTCTGTTTTTGATCTGGATACACCACAGATGAAGAATTACGAGTAGGTAACCTACACACCCATTTAACCACAGATATCTTTTTAATATGAGCTTTCTCTGTGTGCTGCTGCTTATGGAAAAATACCCGACGGAGAAATGACCAACCCTGTTTTGACTCCACTAATCCTTCACTCACATCGGAATCTGAATTCGATAATGGCTTGTTTGTTTGAATTGGTACCAAAGCCAATGAGTTATCCCCGTTGCCATCCCTACATGACTCCTCCAATTCATGTGCTCCAGATTCATCCAGCAATAGCAAGCGTGGAGTACAATTTATATAATTCTTATTCTGAGATTTTTGTGAGCAATTTCGACTTTCTTGGTTTAATTTACCTGCCACCACAAAATAAGTTGCATCAGTTATTATTTTTCTTGCTCAAAGAGACACGAACTAAGCAAACAAGAACCGTAATTATACTAAAGCACAAGAAATAAAAAGCTAAGCACATCAATGAAAACCCATAAAAACCATCCATGCGAGCATTATTCTCATTATCGTACCAAATTAAGAACATGAAACCCAGAAGAGTAAAGAACTAAAACCTTGTAAGGTATCAATATTTGGAACCGATGCTTCTCTCTGGAACACAAGTTTGCCATTCCTAACAGCGTAGACAGAGAAACCTTTCGACAATTTTTTAGCACAATACTTTGCTGTTGAGGTTGAAGAGTAGAGTTTCTGATGTTTCTTGGAAGTTCCCACAATCAGCTTAGCAGCACTATTTGCTTTTGCTTCCCTTACCAGAATTTTCCTCACTGATTCACCTCTACACACCTTTAGCTTCAAATCCACCTGAAAACACAGCTCACCCAATTCAATATTCATCCTCTCAATCCCAACAATAAAAATATATGAAAATCACCATCCATTTCCTTGGTGAAAATACCACTGAAATTTTTAGTACTTAGACTAATTATCCTCATTATTTGATAAAAAAAAAACATAGTTTTCCTCAATTTTCTCAGAAATCAAGCAGAAAAACACCCCATTCCAAACACTTAAAAATTGAGAGAGAAAATTGCTGATTTGGAAAAAGGAGTGAAAAAAAAAAAAAGCAACCTGCTTTAAGTTGCAGAAACCTTCATAGACAGCCAACAATGAATCAAATGTCTTCACTAATGACAGAAGTGATGCAGTCCCTGCCATACATTCTGTACACCACATCCACCAAAAACCATACAAAAAGATCAATCTTTGACAAAAATAAAAAGAACCCATTAAAGAGAAACACGACCTTTATTACTGTCATCATTACCAGTTGCAGAATCAAGAACATGAACAGCAATGACATGGTCCCCAGGCTGTGCCATTTTCATTAATGACCATGTCAAAAGTTCTTTACTTGGTCCATCAAATTTCACTCCCACCACCACCACTTCACCTTCACCACCCCGACGACCACCACAAACGTCGTCTCCACAGCCACCGGAGACAGTGCTGTCAGTGCCCATGTCAGGAATCCCCCCCTTTACGCACTGAAGATGATCTGTCGTTTTGGCTTCTCTCTCTCTCTGGGGGAAAATCAGGAAAAAAGAAAATGATTGTGTGTGGAATGTGATCTTTTTTCTCTTAATAAAAACTTTATTACTTTTAACCGTCTGTAAGGAATGTTGTTCTGTGCTTCTTAGTGTATGGTTATAAATTGTGTTTTTGCAATCTCAGCCGTTGGATGGAACAAAGATCATTTCTACCTTAAAAAACGAAGTTCCTTGACTATTTATTGTATTTTTCTTTATGGACTTTAGGGAAGATGACAAAAATGGAGCAAAATGAGATTAAAACAATCAACCAGCCAATTCAAAAGCTTTGTATTGTGTTTTATTTTTAGTGAATTTTTTTTTTTTGATATGAATTTACAGGTCAGCTTTTACGTATCTCGATTAATTTTACGAATCTGAAGTATTTTCTAATGATTTTATTAGTATTAAATGATGTTCTTAACATGTCATGTGAATATAATACTATGAAATACAATTTAGATTTTTTTTTATTCTAATATTATTGATATCTCATGTGATTTTTTTTAAAAATATATTGAATGAAATAACATATTAAACTAGTGATTTTTTTTTGAATTAATTCAAAATTATTTTATTTTTAGGAAAGTATTTTTTTAAAAAAAACACTTTCTCCCTTTTATTTTTTATTGTTTGGTGACTCCAAGAAAAGTAAGTGTTTTTTTTTCTCTTTTGAACTTGGAAAAACACTTTTCATTTTGCATGTTATCATTATTGTTTATCAATGTTTGTATAGTAAAAATTATGTGCTTTTTTTTCCCCATTCCATGCTAGCTACTTCTGATCATCACCCTCAAATTTATTCTTTAATATTTAAATTGCAATGTTAATTATAAAATAAATACTAATTAAGTTATACTTTATTTGAGTTGTGAAATATTTATATTCAAAGACTCATTTGAGGTGCGAAAAACATTATTAATTTTTATAATTGATTTTTTAGTGTACATATAAAAGATATTAGAAAATATTTTTCAACTCATTTTAGTACAACTAAATATAATAAAATAATTCATTTTCTTAAAGTTTATTTTAAATTAATAAACGATGCTTGAAAAAAAATTAAGAACTAAAAAAGCTCTCCTAATTCCAAAACCTTAATAGTTCAAAGATGTTATTTTCTAAAAAAAATTTCATGTACTAAACATAAAAAGATGATTATTAATTTATTTTCTATAATACAATAAAATATCAAAAAATAATTCTTTTTTATTTTAAAAAAAATTCTTTTTCCCGCAAATAAACAAGATCTTATCTTCAAATATCAAGTATTATTTGAAAAACAAGATCTTGTTGTCTTGGAAGAGAAAAGTAGCGCTATTTATTTTACATAAAATTAATTTTAATGTCTTGTAAACCCTATATATAACATTACCTTGTAAGATTTTTAAAGTACTATATATAAAAATGATATCTTCAAGTAACCATACTCAAGCATCATTTATTATTCTTATATACTAATTGAAGTTTGAACAAACCCCAAAATGTACTTATCTTGCTAATGTGCCTACGAAGGGAAAGAAAAATGGCTGATTAAGCTCACT
>Ga0307517_10005154_pt1 | contig 19834 bp, 16 predicted proteins | sample 23_EM_MG_FD_194515 | JGI IMG/M metagenome (GOLD analysis project Ga0307517, IMG submission 194515) | Populus trichocarpa ectomycorrhiza microbial communities from riparian zone in the Pacific Northwest, United States - 23_EM | ecosystem: Host-associated > Plants > Roots > Unclassified | place... | reverse complement strand
CTGCGCGCGTTCGCGCGGTGGACGGCGGCGGTGCTGGTGTTCGCCGCGCTCGGCGGCGCGGCGGCGTACGGGGTGACGCAGCCGCGGCGTACGGACATCCCGGGGCTGGAGACGCCGGACGACGGCCGGTGGACGTATCCGGCGCTGAAGCTGCCGAAGCTGCCGGCCGGCAAACCGGGCGCCTTCGCCGAGAGCGGCAATCCGGGAGAGCGGCACTACGCCGATCTGCGGAAGCTGCTGCTGCCGCTCCCGCAGGGGGCCAAGGCCGACAAGGACTTCGCGGACAGCGAGGGCTGGCTGCCGACCGCCACGTTCCTGGAGCTGTACGAGAAGGACAAGCGCAAGGATCTGGCCCAGCGGATGGACCAGAACACGCTGCGCCACATCGCGGCGCGGGCGTGGACGATGCCGGACGGTACGCGGGCCGAGATCTACCTCCTGCAGTACAGCAGCGAGCCGTACGCGGATGACGGCCAGCAGGCCCTGGACAGCGCGGCATTCGTCGAGGCGCCCAGCGCCGAGCTGGCGGTGCACGACTACGACGGCATTCCGTCGGACGTCTCGGCGATGGTCTACGACGAGGAGAAGCCGCGCGGCGCCCAGCACGTCCGCTACGCGTACCTCAGCGCGGGCGACACGGTCGCGCTGGTCTACCTGTCCCGCAAGGGCAGCCAGCCGAGCGTGCCGTTCGACCAGACGGTGATGCTTCAGTCGCAGCTGCTGGGCTAGACACGGCGAGCCACGCGGGGGCGGCGCACCTCACTGCGCCGCCCCCGCGTCCGGCGACTAGACTCGTACGCGGCCTCGTACGAGGTCCGTCACCGCCCGGCGAACCCCGCCCGCACCGCCCGCCCGAGGAGCACACTCGTGAGCATTGAGATCTTCTTCGACGCCCTGCTCGTCCTGGTCTGCGTCGGCGTCGCCGCCTTCTCCGTCCTCGCGGTGAAGAAGCTCTACCAGGGACAGCGCTGAACATGATCGAGATCCCGTCCGACCTGCACCCCGAGCTCGTGCCGCTGGTGTTCCTCCTGGGCCGCTGGGAGGGTGCGGGAGTCTTCGACTTCCCCGGCGACGAGAAGTGCAACTTCGGCCAGGAACTGTCCTTCACCCACGACGGCCGGCCCTTCCTGGAGTACGTGTCGAAGACCTGGGTGCTGGACGGCGAGGGCAAGAAGCTCCGCCCGCTGGAGAACGAGTCCGGCTTCTGGCGGATCGACAAGGACCGAAAGGTCGAGGTCACCACCACCCGCGACTCGGGCGTCGTCGAGATCTGGTACGGCGAGCTGGCCGAGGGCAAGCCGCAGGTCGACCTGGTCACGGACGCCGTGGCGCGGATTCCGTCCGCCCCGGAGTACGGCGGCGGGAAGCGGCTGTACGGCTACGTCAACAGCGACCTGATGTGGGTGGGCGAGAAGACGACGCCGAGTGTGCCGCTGCGCCCGTACATGTCGGCGCACCTGAAGAAGGTCGTGGACCCGCGCGAGTGGGCGAAGGACCTGAAGGACCTGCCGGACGACGGGATCGCGTTCTTCCGCTGAGCGCTTTCGTCCGCCGGGTGCCGGGGTCCTTGACCCCGGTGTGTGCTTCGCCGATGCTTTCGTTGCGGCACGCGCGCTGCGTGCCGCGATAAGCAACCAGCGGAGGAGCACCCATGGCTCACCAGGTCCGTGCTGTAGTCGCCCTTGCCAAGGGCGCTCCCGTCAGCCTCGAAACGATCATCGTGCCGGACCCGGGGCCTGGCGAAGCCCTCGTGAAGATCCAGGCCTGCGGGGTCTGTCACACCGACCTGCACTACCGCGAGGGCGGGATCAACGACGACTTCCCCTTCCTCCTCGGCCACGAGGCGTCGGGCATCGTCGAGTCCGTCGGCGAGGGCGTCACGGATGTCGCCCCCGGCGACTTCGTCATCCTCAACTGGCGTGCCGTCTGCGGCCAGTGCCGCTCCTGCACGCGCGGCCGGCCCCAGTACTGCTTCAACACCCACAACGCCAAGCAGAAGATGACCCTGCTCGACGGCACCGAGCTCTCCCCGGCGCTCGGCATCGGCGCCTTCGCCGAGAAGACCCTCGTCCACGCCGGCCAGTGCACCAAAGTCGACCCCACCGCCTCCCCGGCCGTCGCCGGGCTCCTCGGCTGCGGCGTCATGGCGGGCATCGGCGCCGCCATCAACACCGGCGGGGTCGGGCGCGGCGACTCCGTCGCCGTCATCGGCTGCGGCGGCGTCGGTGACGCGGCCATCGCCGGTGCGCGGCTCGCGGGCGCGGCGAAGATCATCGCCGTCGACATCGACGACCGCAAGCTGGAGACGGCGAAGAAGATGGGCGCCACCCACACCGTCAACTCCAAGGCGACCGACCCCGTCGAGGCCATCCAGGCCCTCACCGACGGCAACGGCGCCGATGTCGTCATCGAGGCGGTCGGCCGCCCCGAGACGTACAAGCAGGCCTTCTACGCCCGCGACCTTGCCGGGACCGTGGTCCTGGTCGGCGTCCCGACGCCCGAGATGAAGCTGGAGCTTCCGCTGCTCGACGTCTTCGGGCGCGGCGGCTCGCTGAAGTCCTCCTGGTACGGGGACTGCCTGCCCAGCCGGGACTTCCCGATGCTCATCGATCTCTACCTGCAGGGACGGCTGGACCTGGGGGCGTTCGTGACGGAGACGATCGAGCTCGGCGATGTCGAGAAGGCGTTCGAGCGGATGCACCACGGTGACGTGCTCCGGTCCGTCGTGGTCCTGTAGGGGGTGACTTCCCCCACCCCGCCCCTTCCCGAAACCAGGGGCTCCGCCCCTGGACCCCGGTCCTCAAACGCCGGACGGGCTGAATTCGATTGGAACCTCGCATGACTGCCCGCATCGACCACCTCGTAACGAGTGGCACCTTCTCCCTCGACGGCGGTACCTGGGACGTCGACAACAACGTCTGGATCGTCGGCGACGACACCGAGGCGATCGTGATCGACGCGGCGCATGACGCCGAGGCGATCGCGGAAGCGCTCGGCGGGCGGGCGCTGCGCGCCATCGTGTGCACGCATGCGCACAACGACCACATCGACGCCGCGCCGGCGCTCGCGGCGGCGACCGGGGCGCCGATCCTGCTGCACCCGGACGACCTGCCGTTGTGGAAGCAGACGCATCCGGAGCGCTCGCCGGACGGCGAACTGGCCGACGGCCAGACGATCACGGTGGGCGGGGTGGAGCTGACCGTGCTGCATACGCCGGGCCATGCGCCGGGTGCGGTGTGCCTGTACGCGCCCGCGCTGGGCGCGGTCTTCACCGGGGACACGCTGTTCTGCGGTGGGCCGGGGGCGACCGGCCGGTCGTTCTCGCACTTTCCGACGATCATCGACTCGATCCGGGAGCGGCTGCTGACGCTGCCGCCGGAGACGGCCGTCCACACCGGTCACGGCGACGGCACCAGCATCGGCGCGGAGGCGCCGGCGCTGGACGAATGGATCAAGCGCGGCCACTGACAGGCCTTGACCTCGCGGTTTCACGCGTTGACCGCCCCGCGCAGCGGGGCGGTTTTCGTGTCTTGACAGGCTCACAGGCCACCCCCAAACTATTGTTGCGCTTACCGCAATCCGTTTCGCTATACGCACCGAGACGCACTGAGGTGTCATGAAGATTCCTGTGTGCCGGCTCGCGGATCTACCGCGAGGCGAGGCCTTCCGGCTCGAACTCGACCCGCCCGTCTCGGTGTTCCACACCGATGACGGAGAGGTTTTCGCCATCGACGACACGTGCACGCACCAGGACGCCTCGCTCGCGGACGGCTGGCTGGAGGGCTGCGAGGTCGAATGTCCTCTGCACGCCTCCAAGTTCGACCTGCGCACCGGTGCCGTCGACTCGCCTCCGGCGAAGCTCCCGGTCCGTACCCACCAGGTCCTGGTCGAGGACGGCATGATCTACGTCGAGCCGTCCGAGGCCGCGCCGAATCTGCCGCCCTGTGTCGGCGCCCGGCTCGCCGGTGGCGCCGGAGGTCCCGCGTGAGGACGGTGGCCGTCGTGGGCGCGTCGCTCGCCGGCCTCTCAGCCGCACGCTGCCTGCGCAAGCAGGGTTTCGACGGGCGGCTGATCCTCATCGGCGACGAGCCGCACCGGCCGTACGACCGGCCGCCGCTGTCCAAGGAGTTCCTGGCGGGGACGATGGACGAATCCGCCCTCTCCCTGGAGGCGGACGGCGAGGATCTGGGCGCCGAATGGCTGCTCGGCATGCGCGCGACGGGTTTTGACCGCGACGAGCGGCTCGTGCGGCTCGCGGACGGCAGCGCCGTGCGCGCCGACGGCTTCGTCATCGCCACCGGAGCCGCCGCGCGCACGCTGCCCGGCGCCGAAGGCCTGGCCGGCGTACACACCCTGCGCACGCTGGACGACGCCCGCGCCCTGCGCGACGACCTCGCCCGTGGTGGCCGCCTCGTCGTCATCGGCGGCGGCTTCATCGGGGCGGAAGTCGCCTCGACCGCGTACGCCCTCGGGCTGGAGGTCACCGTCGTCGAGGTCGCGCCGACCCCGCTGGCGGGGCCGCTCGGCCATGAGATGGGCACGGTCGTGTCCTCGCTCCACGCGGACCACGGCGTACGGCTGTTGTGCGGCGTCGGGGTGAAGGGCCTGACCGGGGCCGAGCGGGTCGAGGCGGTCCTGCTGGAGGACGGCAGCAGCCTGCCCGCCGATACCGTCGTGGTCGGCGTGGGCGCGCGCCCGAACACCGAGTGGCTGCACGGCTCCGGCATCGCGCTGGACAACGGCGTCACCTGCGGCCAGGACGGCCGCACCAGCGTCGCCGGGGTCGTCGCGGTCGGCGACTGCGCCAACTGGTACGACCCCGCGGCCGGTCAGCACCGCCGCGTCGAGCACTGGACGGGCGCCCTGGAGCGCCCCGCCGCCGCCGTGGCCACCCTGCTCTCCGGCGGGGCCGCCGAGCCGGGGCCCGTACGGCCGCCGTACTTCTGGTCGGACCAGTACGGGGTGAAGATCCAGTTCGCGGGCCACGCCGCCGCGGCGGACAGCGTCACCGTCGAGGAGGGCTCGGCCGATGACCGCAGCCTGCTCGCGGTCTACCGCCGTGCCGGGGATCCGGTCGCGGTGCTGGGGATGAACCAGCCCCGGCTGTTCATGCGCTGGCGCAAGCAGTTGGCCCAGGCCTCTGCCCAGGCTTCGGCGCTTGCCTCGGCCGTCGCCAGGTCTTGACACGGACTGCCGCACCACAGATTCTGCCTGCATGCAGTTGCGTACTGCACATAGCGTTGCTTATCGCACAACGCCCTTGAGGAGTGCCCACGTGACGACCTCGACCAGCCTGCCGGACAGCCTGATCGCCACCCTCCCCGGTTCCTATTACACGGATCCCGCGGTCTTCGCCCAGGAGCAGGAGCACATCTTCGAGACGATGTGGTTCTGCGTCGCCCGCTCCTCCGAGCTGGCGAAGCCGGGCGCCTTCCGGACGGTCGAGGTCGGCCGCGAGAGCATTCTGGTCACCCGGTCGCGCGACAACTCGGTCCGCGCCTTCTTCAACGTCTGCCGGCACCGTGGCGCCAAGCTGTGCACAGAGGAGACCGGTGAGGTCAAGCGGGCCTTCCAGTGCCCGTACCACGCCTGGACCTACGACCTCAACGGCAAGCTGATCGCCGCCCCCAACCTCACCAAGATGCCCGACGTCGGCCGCACCGAGTACGGACTGGTGAGCGTCGCCGTGCGCGAGTGGCTCGGCTATGTGTGGGTCTGCCTGGCCGAGAACCCGCCCTCCTTCGACGAGGACGTCCTCGGCGCGGTCGTCACCCGCCTCGGCGACCTGGAGTCGATCGAGCGCTACGACATCGACAACCTCGAAGTCGGCAAGCGGATCGTCTACGACGTGAAGGCGAACTGGAAGCTCATCATCGAGAACTTCATGGAGTGCTACCACTGCGCCACGATCCACCCGGAGCTCACCGAGGTCCTGCCCGAGTTCGCCGACGGCTACGCCGCCCAGTACTACGTCGGCCACGGCGCCGAGTTCGGCGCGGACATCCAGGGCTTCACGGTCGACGGCTCGGAGGGCGTGGACCGCATACCGGGCGTCAGCGAGGACCAGGACCGCCGCTACTACGCGATCACGATCCAGCCGCAGGTCTTCATCAACCTCGTCCCCGACCACGTCATCTTCCACCGGATGTACCCGGTCGCCGCCGACCGCACCATCGTCGAGTGCGACTGGCTCTACCTCCCGGGCGTCGTGGAGTCCGGTAAGGACGTCAGCCGCTCGGTCGAGCTCTTCGACCGCGTCAACCGCCAGGACTTCGACGCCTGCGAGCGCACCCAGCCCGGCATGAGCTCCCGCCTCTACGCCAAGGGCGGCGTCCTGGTCCCCAGCGAGCACCACATAGGCGCGTTCCACGACTGGGTCCAGGAGAAGCTGGCCTGACTACCCCAGGTACCCCATGCGGTGACTGATCTCCTCGGCCCCCTTGATGAGTACCGGCGCCAGCTCGTGCATCCGCGCCTCCGTGAACCGGTAGGACGGGCCTGACGCGCTGACCGCCGCGACGACCTCGCCGTCGCGGGAGCGTACGGGCGCGGCCATGGCGTGCAGGCCGATCTCCAGCTCCTCCAGGGTCCACGCGTAGCCGCGCTCCCTGGCCTCGGCGAGGTTCTTCTCCAGCTTGGTCTTCGAGGTCAGGGTGTGCGGGGTGATCTTCTCCAGGCCGCCTTCGGACAGCAGCTCCGCCCGGTCCTTGGCGGGGAGGTGGGCGAGCAGGATCTTGCCGCTGGAGGTCGCGTGCAGCGGGGTGAGCTGGCCGACCCAGTTGTGCGCGGTGACCGCGCCGGGGCCGCGTACCTGGAAAAGGTTGATCGCGAAGTGCTTCTCCATGACCGCGATATTGACGGTCTCGCCGATGTCCTCGGCGAGCCGCTCGCAGACCGGACGGCCCTGCTGCGTAATGTCGATCCGTCCGGTGACCGCCCCGGCCAGGCGGACGATGCCGAAGCCGAGCCGGTACTTCCCGCGCTCTCCGGCCTGCTCCACCAGCCCGCGCGCCTCCAGGGCGCCCAACAGCCGGAAGGCGGTCGACTTGTGCACGTCGATCTCGCCGGCCACTTCGCTGACACCGGCCTCGCCGCGCTGGGCGAGGATCTCCAGAACGCTGATCGCGCGGTCGACGGACTGCACGCCGCCGGTCGCCTGCGATCCCGCCGTTTCGTTATCTGCACTGAAGTTGCTCACAGCGAAACTATACGCGCAGTAAACAACGGCCTGGGGGGAAACGAAAAGGAAACGTCAGTCGTCCAAGTTGCGTGGCGCGCAACCTAGTGCATATAGCGATACTCGTACTAGTCTGCCTGGCATATCGACGGCGCGAGCGGGAAGCGAGAGGCCCATGGCTCCCTTGCAGTACGACTACGTCATCGTCGGCGGCGGCTCCGCAGGAAGCGCCCTGGCCAACCGGCTCTCCGCCGACCCGGCCAACCGTGTGCTCGTGCTCGAAGCCGGCCGTCCCGACCATCTGTGGGACGTCTTCATCCAGATGCCCGCTGCTCTGACCTATCCCATCGGCAGCCGCTTCTACGACTGGAAGTACGAGTCCGAGCCCGAGCCCCACATGGGCGGCCGCAAGGTCTACCACGCCCGCGGCAAGATCCTCGGCGGCTCCAGCAGCATCAACGGCATGATCTTCCAGCGCGGCAACCCCATGGACTACGAGCGCTGGGCCAAGGACCCCGGGATGGAGAAGTGGGACTACCACCACTGTCTCCCCTACTTCCAGCGCATGGAGAACTGCCTCGCCGCCGAGGACAAGGACGAGTTCCGCGGCCACGAGGGCCCGCTCGTCCTGGAGCGCGGCCCCGCCACCAACCCGCTCTTCGGCGCCTTCCTGAAGTCCGTCCAGGACGCGGGCTACCCGCTGACCGACGACGTCAACGGCTACCGCCAGGAGGGCTTCGCGCCCTTCGACCGCAACGTCCACCGGGGCCGCCGCCTCTCGGCCTCCAAGGCCTACCTCCACCCGGTCATGGGGAAGCGGCCCAACCTCACGGTGAAGACCCGGGCGCTGGCCACGCGCGTCCTGTTCGAGGGCAAGCGCGCGGTCGGCGTCGAGTACGAGCACGGCCTCGGCAAGAAGAAAAAGACCTACCGGGTCACCTCCGGCGAGGTCATCCTCTGCGGCGGCGCCATCAACTCCCCGCAGCTCCTGCAGCTGTCGGGCGTGGGCAACGCGGAGGAACTGAGCGCGCTGGGCATCCCCGTCGTCCACGACCTCCCCGGCGTCGGCGAGAACATGCAGGACCACCTTGAGGTCTACGTCCAGTACGCCTGCAAGCTGCCCGTCTCCATGCAGCCGTACATGGCCAAGTGGCGCGCGCCCTTCATCGGCCTCCAGTGGCTGTTCAGAAAGGGCCCGGCGTCCACCAACCACTTCGAGGCCGGCGGCTTCGCCCGCAGCAACGAGGATGTCGACTACCCCAACCTGATGTTCCACTTCCTGCCGATCGCCGTCCGCTACGACGGCTCCTCCCCGGCGGGCGGCCACGGCTACCAGGTGCACGTCGGGCCCATGTACTCCGACGCCATCGGCTCGGTGAAGATCAAGAGCAAGGACCCGCACGAGCACCCGGCGCTGCGCTTCAACTACCTCTCGACCGAGCAGGACCGCCGCGAGTGGGTCGAGGCCATCCGCGTCGCGCGCAAGCTGCTCAACCAGCCCTCGATGGAGGCGTACAACGGCGGCGAGGTCTCCCCGGGGCCCGAGGTCGAGACGGACGAGCAGATCCTGGACTGGGTCGCCAAGGAGGGCGAGACCGCCCTCCACCCCTCCTGCACCTGCAAGATGGGCGCGGCCACCGACGAGATGGCGGTCGTCGACCCGGACTCGATGAAGGTCCACGGCGTCGAGGGACTGCGGGTCGTGGACGCCTCGGTGATGCCGTACGTCACCAACGGCAACATCTACGCCCCCGTGATGATGATCGCCGAGAAGGCCGCCGACCTCATCCTCGGCAAGGAGCCCCTCCCGCCCAGCGAGGCGGAGTACTACCGGCTCCGCGACGCCCAGTCCCAGTGAGATCGCTCCTCCAGCGGGTCCGCTACGAAGTCCTCCCCGCCAAGGCGACGGAGGAGAAGGTCCTCGAACACGTGCCGCGCGACGTGGTGATCACGGTCACCGCGTCGCCGGTCAAGGGCCTGGACCCCACCCTCGACCTCACTGTCCGGCTGGCCGCCCACGGCTACCGCGTCGTCCCGCACATCCCGGCGCGGCTGTTGCGGGACGGCGCCCACCTGGCCGACGTGGCGGACTGGCTCCGTTCCGTCGAGGTGGACGACATCTTCGTACCGGCCGGCGACGCGGAGGCGCCGGCCGGCGCGTACCAGGGCGCGCTGCCGGTGCTGCGGTCCCTGGCGCGCCTGGGCGACCCCTTCACGCATGTCGGCATCACCGGCTACCCCGAGAGCCACCCTCTGATATCCGACGACGTCACCATCCAGGCCATGTGGGACAAGCGCGCCCACGCCACGTACATCGTCAGCAACCTCTGCTTCGACCCGAAGGTGCTCGGCGACTGGGTCACCCGGATCCGCCGCCGCGATGTCATCCTCCCGGTGCACGTGGGGATCGCGGGGCCCGTCGAACGTACGAAGCTGCTCGCGATGGCCACCAAGATCGGCGTGGGCGAGTCGACCAAGTTCCTCGCCAAGCACGCCTCCTGGTTCGCCCGCCTCGCCGCCCCCGGCGGCTACTCCCCGGAGCGGCTCCTCCAACGCACAGCGCCCGCCCTCACCGCCCCGGGGGCGGCTGTGGCGGGCCTGCACGTGTTCACCTTCAACCAGATCGCCGAGACCGAGCGCTGGCGGCGGGAGCTGTTGGATCGCGTAGGTGGCTGACGCGGTGACCGGAGCGGGATTCACCGGGTCCGTCCGGCTGCCGGTTCCATCCTCAATCGCCGGACGGGCTGAGATCAGCCCGTCCGGCGATTGAGGACGAAGCGCGGCCGGCGGGCTGCGCAACCCGGCGCCGCAGTCCCGGTCCCGGCTTCGGGAATCGTGTACGACCGGGAGCCGGCAGAACTCAGCGGAACACCACCGTGCGGTTGCCGTCGACCATGACGCGGCTCTCGCTGTGCCACTTCACGGCGTGCGCGAGCACCTGGGCCTCCACGTCCCGGCCCACCGTCACCAGCTCGTCGGGGTCCAGGGAGTGGTCGACGCGGACGACGTCCTGGTCGATGATCTGGCCCTCGTCGAGCTCGGGGGTGACGTAGTGGGCGGTGGCGCCGACCAGCTTCACGCCTCGGTCGTAGGCCTGGTTGTAGGGCCTGGCGCCCTTGAAGCTGGGCAGGAAGGAGTGGTGGATGTTGATGGCGCGGCCTTCGAGCTGCTTGCAGAGGTCGTCGGAGAGGACCTGCATGTAGCGGGCCAGCACGATCAGTTCGACATCCAGCTCGCGTACGAGCTCCAGCAGCCGGGCCTCGGCCTCGGGCTTGGTGTCGCGGGTGACCGGTACGTGGAAGAAGGGGACGCCGTAGGTGTCGGCGAGGCTCTCGAAGTCGCGGTGGTTGGAGACGACCGCGGGGATGTCGATGTTGAGGGAGCCGGTGCGCTGCCGGAAGAGAAGGTCGTTCAGGCAGTGGCCGAACTTGGAGACCATGATGAGCGTCCGGGTCGGCGTAGAGGCGTCCCGCAGGGTCCAGGTCAGGCCGTAGGACTCTGCCACGGGACCGAATCGGTAACGCAGAGTTTTCAGGTCGGCGTTTGGATCGGAAACGTCGAAGTGGACCCTCATGAAGAATCGGCCCTTGAGCCGGTCGTCGAATTGCTGGCTCTGAAGGATGTTGCCTGAGTTGCGGACCAGGAAGCCGCTCACGGCGTGGACGAGGCCGGCCCGGTCGGGGCAGGAGAGCGTGAGTACGTACTCAAGGCCGGGCTGCGGTCGGGGGGACATGGACGACCTCCGCTGGTGCGTAATGAGCAACAGGGTGAGTGATACGCAACATGGTCAGGTCGAATGATGCCCTAGGTCAAGGTGTGAAATCGGAATGTCCCAGCCCCTTGACCTATGTCTGGCATTCGGCCATGGTGTTCCATCACAAGCAATTCGATGCGCGATGCGCAACGAAGCGAAGGGCTCCACGAGTGGCAGACCTGTATGTGGACGGCGAATGGCGCGACCCGATCGCGGGCGGCCACCGGGAAATCCGGTGCCCCGCGGACGGGACGCTGAGCGCGACCGTGTCCGAGGGGACGCGGGCGGACAGCGAGGCCGCGATCACCGCCGCGCGCAGGGCCTTCGACGAGGGGACCTGGCCCGGGACGCCCGAGCGGGAGCGCGGCGCGCTGCTGCTGCGGACCGCCGATCTGATCGAGCGCGACACCCAGGCGTTCGCGCGGGCGGAGTCCCTCGACACGGGCAAGCGGCTCGTGGAGAGCGAGTACGACATCGCCGATGTCGTCTCCTGCTTCCGCTACTACGGCGGGATCGCCGGCACCAGCGCGGGCCGGGTCATCGACACCGGCCGGGACGACGCGGTGAGCCGGGTCGTCTACGAGCCCATCGGGGTCTGCGGTCTGATCACGCCCTGGAACTACCCGCTGCTCCAGGCCTCCTGGAAGGTCGCGCCGGCGCTGGCCGCGGGCAACACGATCGTCCTCAAGCCGAGCGAGCTGACCCCCTCCACCTCGATCCTGCTGATGCGGGCGCTGGCCGAGGCCGGGCTGCCGGCCGGGGTGGCGAACCTCGTGCTCGGAACCGGGCCGGAGGTCGGGGCGGCGTTCTCGGAGCACCCCGACGTCGACATGGTGTCCTTCACCGGCGGCCTGGAGACCGGAAAGCGGATCATGGCCACGGCCGCCGCCTCCGTGAAGAAGGTGGCCCTGGAGCTGGGCGGCAAGAACCCGAACGTCGTCTTCGCCGACGCCGACTTCGACACGGCCGTGGACATGGCTCTCACGGCCGTCTTCCTGCACTCCGGCCAGGTCTGCTCGGCCGGCGCCCGGCTCATCGTCGACGACGCGATCGCCGACGCCTTCGTGGACGAGGTCGTGCGGCGGGCGCAGCAGATCCGACTCGGCGGGCCCTTCGACCCCGAGGCCGAGACGGGCGCGCTGATCTCCGCCGCCCACCGCGACAAGGTCGAGGCGTATGTCGCCGCGGGCATCGCCGAAGGCGCCGTACTGCGCTGCGGTGGCGCCCGGCCGCAGGACCCGGCGCTGGAGCGGGGCTTCTACTACCCGCCGACGGTGCTGGACGGGTGCACGCAGAAGATGCAGGTCGTCCACGAGGAGTCCTTCGGCCCGGTACTGACCGTCGAGCGGTTCGACGGCAGCGAGGACGACGCCGTACGCATCGCCAACGACACGGAGTACGGACTCGCCGGCGCCGTATGGACGCAGGACGCGGGCAGGGCGCAGCGGGTCGCGAAGCGGCTGCGCCACGGCACCGTGTGGATCAACGACTACCACCCCTATGTGCCGCAAGCGGAATGGGGTGGATTCGGGCACTCGGGTGTGGGCAGGGAGCTGGGACCTTCCGGCCTGGACGAGTACCGCGAGCCCAAGCACATCTGGCAGAACATCCGTCCGACGCCGCAGCGCTGGTTCCGTGGCTGACGAAGGCTCGTAGACCGTAGACCCGGAAACCCGGAAAGAGGTCCGACTGTGTCCCAAACGACCCCAACTCCCACACAGAGCGCTGACGTCGCTCAGCCACCGAAGGACGCTGCGCCGGTGATCTCCGTGCGCGGCCTGTGGAAGGTGTTCGGGCCGAAGGCAGACAAGGTGCCTGGCTCGCCGGAGCTGAGCGCGCTGTCCCGCCGGGAGCTGATGGACCAGGCCGGCTGCACGGCGGCCGTACGGGATGTGAGCTTCGATGTCTCGCCCGGCGAGGTGTTCGTGGTCATGGGCCTGTCCGGGTCCGGCAAGTCCACCCTCGTGCGATGTCTGACCCGGCTGATCGAACCGACCGCCGGCGCCGTGGTCTTCGAGGGCGAGGACATCCGTGACGCGGATGCCAAGCACCTGCGGGACCTGCGGCGCCGCAAGTTCTCCATGGTCTTCCAGCACTTCGGGCTGCTGCCGCACCGCCGGGTCCTGGACAACGTCTCGTACGGCCTGGAGATCCGCGGCATGGGCAAGGCCGAGCGCACCAAGCGGGCCATGGAGGTCGTGGAGCTGGTGGGCCTGGCCGGGTACGAGAACTCCTACCCCGACCAGCTCTCCGGCGGCATGCAGCAGCGCGTGGGCCTGGCCCGCGCCCTGGCCGGTGACCCGGATGTGCTGCTCTTCGACGAGCCGTTCTCGGCGCTGGACCCGCTGATCCGCCGGGACATGCAGAACGAGGTCATCCGCCTGCACCACGAGGTCGGCAAGACCATGGTCTTCATCACCCACGACCTGTCCGAGGCGCTCAAGCTCGGCGACCGCATCCTGATCATGCGCGACGGCAAGATGGTGCAGTGCGGGACGGGCGACGAACTGGTCGGGGCCCCGGCCGACGACTACGTACGGGAGTTCGTCAGCGAGGTGCCGCGCGCGGACGTGCTGACCCTGAAGTGGATCATGCGCCCGGCCACCCCTGAGGACCACCTCGACGGGCCCGAGCTCGGCCCGGACGTCGTGGTCCGGGAGGCGACGCGGGCGGTGCTGGCGGCCGACAAGCCGGTCAAGGTCGTCAAGGACGGCCAGTTGCTCGGCATCGTCGGCGACGAGGAGATCCTGGCCGTCATAGCGGGCGGTGACCGCTGATGGCGGCCGTCGCGGACGCCCCCGCGAAAACCGGGGCGCTCTCGCTGCGCGCCGTGCCGCGCAAGGTGGTCATCGCCGCGATCCTGGTCGCCTGGCTGGTGCTGTTCGCGGTGCTGCGCGGCAAGCAGACGATGACGCTCGCGGCCGCCGATCTGACCGGCCTGCACCGCTGGTTCAACGACCTCAACGACTCGATCGGCGCGGACCGCAACAGCAATCCGCTCTTCCTCTACTTCTTCAACGAGATCCGGCTGGTCATCGACAACCTGGTGACCTTCGTCCAGAACCTGATCTCCCAGCCGTCCGGCGGCCGTCCGGTCCCGACGATCGGCTGGCTCGGCGTCGTCGGCATCGTCGGCTATGTCTCCTGGGCCTTCGGCAACTGGCGGGTGGCCCTCCTCGCGGTGGCCGGCTTCACCTTCTTCGGGCTCCAGGGCCTGTGGCAGGAGAGCATGGACACCCTGGCGCTCACCCTGTCGGCCGTCTTCGTCTCGCTGCTCATCGGCATCCCGCTGGGCATCTGGGCCGGGCTGTCGGACCGCTTCAACAAGGTCATGACGCCCTTCCTGGACTTCATGCAGACGATGCCCACCTTCGTCTACCTGGCCCCGCTCACCCTCTTCTTCCTCATCGGCCCGGCCTCCGCCGTGATCGCCACCCTGGTCTACGCGGCTCCGCCCGCCATCCGCATCACCGCCCACGGGATCCGCTCGGTGCCCGCCACGACGGTCGAGGCGGCCGACTCCCTGGGCGCGACGCGGCGGCAGACGCTGGTGAAGGTGCTGCTGCCGATGTCCAAGCGCACGGTGGTGATGGGCATCAACCAGACGATCATGGCCGCGCTGGCCATGGTCACCATCGCGGCGCTCATCGCGGCCCCCGGGCTCGGCAAGACCGTGATGGTGGCCCTGACGTCCCTGGATGTGGGCACCGCCTTCAACGCCGGTCTGGCGATCGTCGTCATGGCCATCGTCCTGGACCGCGTCACCACGGCGGCCAGCGGGCGGGCCGAGGCGGCCAGGCGTTCGGGGAACCGTTTCGCCAAGTGGCGCAAGCCCCTGCTGGTGGCGGGCGGGGTGGCGGCGCTGGTCACCGCGTACCTGTCCCACACCTACGTATGGGCGGCCGAGTTCCCCGGCGAGGGCACCACCGGCAGCAATATCGCGAAGGCGGCGGACAGCGTCACCACCTGGGCGCAGGACAACCTGTCCGGCGTCACCAACACGGTGCGCGACTCCGTCACCAACGGGCTGCTCAACCCCTTCCAGACCCTGCTCACCGACTCCCCGTGGTGGCTGGTCGCCGCGGTGCTCGTCTCCGTCGGCGCCGTGGTCGGCGGCTGGCGGGCGGGGGTGACGGCGGTGGTCTGCGTAGGACTGCTGATCGGCACCGGGGTGTGGTCGGACGCCATGACCACGCTCGCCTCGACCATCGTCGCGACGCTGCTGGTCATGCTGGCCGGGGTCCTGGTCGGAGTCTGGATGGGCCGCAGCCCGATGGCCGACCGGTTCATCCGGCCCGGCCTGGACGCGGCACAGGTCATGCCGCCCTTCGTCTATCTCGTACCGTTCCTCGCGCTCTTCGGCGCGACACGGTTCACGGCGATCGTCGCCGCCTTCGTCTACGCCGCCCCCGTCACGATGAAGATCATCGCCGACGGCATCCGGGCGGTCCCCGAGACGACGGTAGAAGCGGCCACCGCTGCCGGGTCCAGCACCTGGCAGATCGTCACCAAGGTTCAACTGCCGATGGCACGCAGCGCCCTCACCCTTGCGACAAACCAGGGCCTGATCTACGTGCTGTCGATGGTTGTAGTGGGCGGCCTGGTCGGTGCGGGCGCCCTCGGCTACGACGTCGTAGCCGGTTTCTCGCAGGGAGAGCTGTACGGCAAGGGGCTGGCTGCGGGGCTGGCGATCGTACTGCTCGGAGTCATGTTCGACCGGATCACCCAAGCAGCGGCGCGACGGACCAGGGCATAAGGGAGCACCACCAAATGACAAGGCACGCAAGACCCCAGTGGCTGGCCGGCGCGGCGGGCATAGCCGCACTCGGCCTCACGCTCACCGCCTGCGGCGGCGCGAAGATCGGCGACGACAGCTCCGCCTCCAGCGGCAGCTCCGGCAAGTGCGGCACCTTCAACCTCGCCGTCAACCCGTGGGTCGGCTACGAGGCGGACGCGGCGGTGGTCGCGTACGTCGCGGAGAAGAAGCTCGGCTGTACGGTCAACAAGAAGGACCTCAAGGAGCAGGTCGCCTGGCAGGGCTTCTCGACCGGCCAGGTCGACGCGGTCCTGGAGAACTGGGGCCACCCGGAGCTGGTGAAGAAGTACATCACCCAGCAGAAGGTCGCCGAATCGGCCGGGCAGACCGGCAACAAGGGCGTCATCGGCTGGTACGTACCCCCGTGGCTGGCCAAGGCCTACCCGGACATCACCAACTACAAGAACCTCAACAAGTACGCCGCCAAGTTCAAGACCTCCGAATCCGGCGGCAAGGGCCAGCTCCTCGACGGCGACCCCTCCTACGTCACCAATGACGAGGCCCTGGTCAAGAACCTCGACCTGAACTTCAAGGTCGTGTACGCGGGCAGCGAGACCGCCCTCATCCAGGCGTACCGCCAGGCCGAGAAGAACAAGCAGTGGGTCATCGGCTACTTCTACGAGCCCCAGTGGTTCCTCGCCGAGGTCCCGCTGGTCAAGGTCGACCTCCCGGCCTACAAGACGGGCTGCGACGCGGTCGCCTCCAAGGTCGCCTGCGACTACCCGGTCTACGACCTGGACAAAATCGTAAGTACCAAGTTCGCCAAGTCCGGCAGCACGGCCTACAACCTGGTCAAGAACTTCAGCTGGACGAACGACGACCAGAACACCGTGGCCAAGTACATCGCGGTGGACAAGCTCTCGGACGAAGCGGCGGCCAAGAAGTGGGTCGACGCCAACCCCGACAAGGTCGCGGCGTGGATCAAGTAGGCCTGTTCAGCCCGCTTGCCCGACCGTAACGCGCACCGCCCCGACGTGCCCGGCGGGCTGCCCTTCGCAGCCCGCCGGGCACGTACGTTTTGCCCCCTTGACACCACCCGGAGGGACCGGCACATTGAGTTGCGCAACCTGAATCATGTTGCGCTGACAGCAACTAGGCGGAGGTGCGTCAATGGCGGGACCCCGGGTGGTCATCATCGGAGCAGGCGTCGTTGGCGCGGCGCTGGCCGACGAGATCTCCGCGCGCGGCTGGACCGATGTGACCGTCGTCGACCAAGGCCCGCTCCCCGCCACGGGCGGATCCTCGTCGCACGCGCCGGGCCTGGTCTTCCAGACCAACTCCTCGAAGACCATGACCGAGATGGCCCGCTACACCGTCGAGAAGTTCTGCTCCCTCGACGTCGACGGGCAGCCCGCCTTCCTCCAGGTCGGCGGCCTCGAAGTGGCCACCACCGACGACCGCCTCACCGAACTCGCCCGCCGCCACGGCTGGATCACCTCCTGGGGCGTAGAAGCCAGCCTGCTGAGCGCGGACGAGTGCGTGGAGCTGTACCCCCTCCTCGACCCGTCCCGGGTCCTGGGCGGCCTGCTCGTCCCCACCGACGGCCTCGCCAAGGCCGTCATCGCCGTTGAGGCCCAGATCCGCCGGGCCACCGACCGGGGCGTGCGCTTCCTGGCCCGCCACGAAGTCCTGGACGTCGTCCAGGAGGACGGCAAGGTCACCGGCGTCCTGACCGACCAGGGCGAGCTGCCCGCCGACATCGTGGTCTGCTGCGCCGGCATCTGGGGCCCCCGGATCGCCCGCATGGTCGGCATGAACCTCCCGCTCACCCCGCTCGCGCACCAGCTCGCGTGGACCGGCCCCGTCCCGGCCCTGGAGGGCCAGACGCAGGAAGCCGTCCGCCCGATCCTGCGCCACCAGGACGCGGACCTCTACTACCGCGACCGCTACGACCGCATCGGCATCGGCTACTACGGCCACCGCCCGATGCCGGTCTCCGCCGACGACATCCTGTCGGTCGAGGCGGCCCAGGACATGCCCTCGGTCATGGAGTTCACCGAGGAGGACTTCGAGCCCGCCTGGGCCGAGACCCGGTCCCTCCTCCCGGCCGCCCGCGAGGCCAAGATCGAGGAGGGCATCAACGGCCTCTTCTCCTTCACCACCGACGGCCTGCCGCTCCTCGGCGAGTCGCCGGAGGTCAAGGGCTTCTGGGTCGCCGAGGCCGTCTGGGTCACCCACTCCGCCGGCGTCGCCCGGGGTGTCGCCGAGTGGCTCGTGGACGGCTACTGCTCCTCCTACGACCTCCACGAGTGCGACGTCAACCGCTTCGAGGAGCACCAGCTCTCCCCGGAGTACGTCCTGGCCCGCGACTGCCAGAACTTCGTCGAGGTCTACGACATCCTCCACCCCCTCCAGCCCTCCGGCGCCCCCCGCCCGATCCGCACCAGCCCCTTCCACCCCCGCCAGGAGGAGAAGGGGGCCTTCTTCCTGGAGGCCACCGGCTGGGAACGGCCCCAGTGGTACGAGGCCAACGCGGGCCTGGTGGAAGGCCGTTCCATCCCGACCCCCAACGACTGGGCGGCCCGCTACTGGTCCCCGATCGTCGGCGCCGAGGCCCAGGCCACCCGCGAGACCGTCGCCATGTACGACATGACGGCCCTGAAGCGCCTTGAGGTCACCGGCCCCGGCGCCGCAGCCTTCCTGGAGCGGCTGACCTCCAGCAAGGTCGCCAAGTCGGTCGGCTCGGTCACGTACACCCTCCTCCTGGACCACGACGGCGGCATCCGCAGCGACGTCACCATCGCCCGCCTCGCCCGCGACCTCTTCCAGATCGGCGCCAACGGCAACCTCGACCTCGACTGGTTCACCCGCCACCTCCCGGCGGACGGATCGGCGGCGGTCCGCGACATCACCCCCGGCACCTGCTGCATAGGCCTGTGGGGCCCGCTCGCCCGCCAGGTCCTCCAGCCGCTGACCGACGCCGACTTCTCGGCCGACGGCCTGAAGTACTTCCGCGCCAAGAAGGCGTACATCGGCTCCGTCCCCGTGACGGCGATGCGCCTGTCGTACGTCGGCGAGCTCGGCTGGGAGCTCTACACCACCGCCGACCACGGCCTCAAGCTCTGGGACACCCTCTGGGCCGCCGCCGAGCCGCTCGGCGGCATCGTCGCCGGCCGCGGCGCCTTCAACAGCCTCCGCCTGGAGAAGGGCTACCGCTCCTTCGGCACCGACATGACCTACGAGCACGACCCCTACGAGGCGGGCGTCGGCTTCGCCGTCAAGCTCGACAAGGAGGGCGGCTTCATCGGCCAGGAGGCCCTGACACGCCGCAAGGAGAATGTCAGCCGCCGCCTCACCTGCCTCACCATCGACGACCCGCAGTCCGTCGTCATGGGCAAGGAGCCGGTCTACGACGGCGACCGCCCCGTCGGCTACGTCACCAGCGCCGCGTACGGCTACACCATCGGCAAGGGCATCGCCTACGCCTGGCTCCCCGCCGAACTCGCCGAGCCCGGCCGCACGCTCCACATCGGCTACTTCGACCAGCGCATCGAGGCCCAGGTCGCCGCCGAGCCGCTCTTCGACCCGACCATGTCCCGCCTGCGCGGCTAGGAGAGACCCCGATGAGCACCACTGGCCCCCGCACCCCCGGCGCGGATCTCCCCGAGCACCCCGAATGGCTGTGGCGCAGCCCGGAGCCGAAGAAGGCGTACGACGTCATCATCGTCGGCGGCGGCGGGCACGGCCTCGCCACCGCCCACTACCTCGCCAAGAACCACGGCATCACGAACGTCGCCGTACTGGAGAAGGGCTGGCTCGCGGGCGGCAACATGGCCCGCAACACCACCATCATCCGCTCCAACTACCTCTGGGACGAGAGCGCCGGCATCTACGAGCACGCGCTGAAGCTCTGGGAGGGCCTGGAGGAGGAGCTGGACTACCCCATCCTCTTCAGCCAGCGCGGTGTTCTGAACCTCGCCCACAGCCTCCAGGACGTACGCGACTCCGTCCGCCGCGTCGAGGCCAACCGCCTCAACGGCGTGGACGCGGAATGGCTCGACGAGAAGCAGGTCCAGGAGGTCTGCCCGATCGTCAACATCTCCCCGGACGTCCGCTACCCGGTCATGGGCGCCACCTACCAGCCCCG